>ERZ772902.321-NODE-321-length-56424-cov-45.552609_pt1 | contig 56424 bp, 54 predicted proteins | sample MGYA00511470_ERZ772902 | MGnify/ENA primary metagenome ERZ772902 (study PRJEB29015, sample SAMEA2737717) | human gut metagenome | biome: human gut; feature: human-associated habitat; material: faeces | place: China | collected 2012 ... | reverse complement strand
GCAAGAGTCTTAGAAACTTTCTTGCCATTCTTCTTTGCAGTTACCTTAACCGTAAATACCGCTGGTATTGTTTTGAAAAATGCCGGAAATACTGGGCTGGAAAGCAGTATTTGACAGTCCGTTGCTTCCGTAAGTAACACGTAATAAACACAAAAGAATCTTCTAAATCCGATTGATTGCATCCAGCAATGCCGGGATATCCAGATGTGTGTAAACCCGTTCGGTCAATGACATTGCACCGGAATGACCGACAATTTTTTTGATCGTAGTCTGATCCACATGGGCTTCGGCGAGCAGAGAAATTGTGGTGTGACGGCAGCAGTGAGGTGTGTGATCAATCTTAAGACGAAACATCAGAGGCTGGAAAACATTGTTATAGTACATATAATAGGTAAAATGCTGACTATCAAGCGTATGAACCAGATATTCACAGTTAGAGCAGTCATGGAACCAGCGTTCATAGAACGGGAGGACTTTATCGGCAATCGGAACCTTGCGGATTCCATTTTCTGTTTTACTGTCTACGACATCAAAATATTGTTCGGACAGATGGACATTTTCTTTTTTCAGATCCAGAAGTTCAGAGACACGGACACCGTTGTAGATGAGCATCAGGACAGTTTGACAATAGGGATCATTTTGGTGTTTCCAAAGCATGGCAATTTCGGAATCTGAAAAACAGCTTCGGATATTTTTATTTGGATTCCGGTCTTTGTATTTTGAGATGTTTACATAGGAGGAGTAATCCTTTGCTACAATCTCGTGTTTCATGGCATATGCGTAAAGCTGGTTGAAAAGTACGCGGATTTTTTTTAATGTTGGATAGTTTTTCCCACAGTGATCGATCACAGATTGCAAATCATTGAGCCGCAGATTGTGAAAGGGAATATCGGCAATGCTTTCACAGGTGGCAAAAGCGGCCCGGTAGCCTTTGATGTTGGAGTGGGAGATGGTGGGAAATTTTTCCTCGGACCACCGGAGATAAATTTCCCGGAAAGTCAGTTTCAGTGTTTCGCCATCGATGGGGTAATTGTTGTAGCGTGCCAGAATCTGCAGTGCTTCGGATCGGGTAGGAGCGTAGCCCAGAATCTGATAATGCTGGATTCGTTTTCCAGTGATGTCATTGATGTGCCAGCCTGTAGTGATGCGTGCCGCGTAGGGTCTTCTTCTGTTGCCGGAGAGTTTGACAACTCCGCCGTATCCATTTGGTAATCTCATTTTTCTTCCTTTCGTGTGTAAAAATTTATATTATCGTGTCAATCATACACATTTATTTGTAAAATTTTTAAGTAACACACAAGTAACAAAAAAGTCTTTTTACCTATTAATAACAAGAAAAATAAAATCCACATGCCGGAATGATTGAAAAAAAATAAAATTTGGGGTATGATTATAGGCAATGAAACATAAGGAGAAAATAATCTTGAATACGAATGGAAACAAAAACACGTTAAAAGCAAATAAGATATTGATTCCCATTATTTTGTTGATCGGATTTATTCCAATCATTGTGCATTCTTTTGTTTATGATACAAATCTGGCACAGTTTGACTGGTATCCGGAGAGTGCAGCAAAGCAGACGGACTTCTTTTTTGCATGGAAGATGATTGCGATCATCCTTGTGGGAGTTGTAATGCTTGCAATCTTACTGATCCGATATCTGAATAAGAAGGAATTTAAATTTGAAAATTCCTTTTATTTTCTGATGGTGTATGCATTGTTTGTTGCAATGTCTGCCCTGTTTTCCAGTCACAAATACTGGGTGGCACATGGTACATATGAACTTTTTGAGCCTGTATGGGTTGTATTTGTCTATATGATACTGTGTTATTATGTCTATAATTATGTACAGGAAGAAAAACAGATAGAGGTAATCCTGCGCTGGTCCGGCATTGGAATCGCAATTGTTACTCTGATTGGATTTTTTCAGGTCTTTGGATTGGATTATTTTAAGACATCTCTGGGCAAACATCTGATGACGGACACAAGCTGGTGGAACCAGTTAGATAAGATTTCCTTTAATTTCGCAGATAAGACTGCGTATACGACACTTTACAATCCTAACTTTTTGTCATTTTATTTTGGCATGCTGATACCATTGCTGGTCTGCCTGTTTATTGGGGCGAAAAAGATGTGGCATCGTCTTGTAATCGCGGTTGCAGAGATTTTTTGCATTGTAGCACTGGTTGGTAGCAGAAGTTCTTCCGGATTTATTGCACTGGCAATTGGTGCTGTGATTCTCGCATTGGTTTTACTCAGTCGGAAGAAAAAATTATTTGCAGCCGGGATTGTTGTAGTTGTCATTGGAATGATTGCAGCAGGAGTGCTGGCAAATACGACAGGCATCGGTCAAACTCTTAAAAAGACGGTTGTTGGAACCTATCATATGAAAGATCAGTTCTCTTTAAACGATATCAAAACAAACACAGATGATGTGGAACTTGATATCTGGAACAATCCTCTGTATGTGTCCTATGATCTGGGGAGCGACGGTGTAATCACCGTGGTATGCAAAGATGCAGATGGTCAGGAGATTCAGACAACAGAGGTAGATCAGGAAAATCATATTTTGGTCCTCAATGATGAACGGTTTGCAAATATACAGATTCAGCCGATCATGTTTACCGATAATACAGCAGGAATAAAGATGATCATAGATGGTGTCGAATGGGATTTCTCAAAAAATGATACGGACGGATATGAATATCTCAATCCTGCAGGAAAACTGGTAAAGTTTGAAAATCCAAAAGTTTCAACACTGTTTTTGGATGATGCAATGAGCAATCGAGGACATATCTGGAATAAAACGATTCCGCTTCTTGGAAAGCATGCTTTTATGGGGAGTGGGGCAAATACCTATATGTTTGAAGTGCCACAGGAAGATTATATCAGTCAGAACTATGTCTACGGCGCAAACAGCTATGACGTAAAAGCCCATAGCTGGTATCTGCAGCAGTGGGTAGAAACCGGATTACTCGGTACCCTGGCACTTCTGGTATTTCTGTTCTGGTATCTGGTACAGTCGGTACGCATTTACCGCAGAGTGGATCTACACGAGAGTATCAGCTGGATTGGATTTGGATTATTTGCGGCAGTGCTGGTGTACATGATTGCAGGTATCGCAAACGATTCTAATGTATGTACCGCTCCGGTATTCTGGGGTATGCTTGGTCTGGGACTTGCAGTGAACCGTATGCTCGTAAAGAAAGAAAATCTTTTTGTTAAAGAAACAGCGGTTTCTGCAGAAAGTGATACTGCCGTAAAACAGAGTATTCCAAAAGCGGCAGAGAGTGCAAAAGCAGATACCGCGCAGACGGTACAGAATACTAAAGGGGCTGGAGTGACAGAATCCTCAGTCAGGAAGAAATCATCGAAAAAACAATCGAGAAAACAGAGAAAGAATCAAAAATAACAGATTGAAATTATGAAAAAAATCATTCAAGATAAACAATTACTGATCAGACGGATTTTTCTGATGTGCTACGACGTGCTTGCAGTGTTTGCTGCAAGCATAGTTGCGTTATTGATTCGGTTTGATCTGAATATCAAAAGCGTACCGTTTCAATATATGGATGAAGTGTGGAGAGCACTTCCTTTTATGATCATTGTTACACTGATCATTTTCTGGATGCTCCGGCTGTATTCCAGTCTCTGGAGTTATGCGGGAGCACTGGAAATGATGTATGTGGTTTCAGCATGTATTCTGGATACCGTTGTTGTGACAGTGCTGATATTGCTTCGGAACTGGGGGGATATGTACCCGGTGCCAAGAAGCTTTTACATTCTGTATGGATTGTTTCTGTTTGTATTTGTCATGGGATGCAGATATTCTTACCGCGGACTGCGTGTGCTTCGCAATATGCGCAGAGCCGGTGTGTACAGACGGAATGTACTTGTAATCGGTGCGGGAGATGCCGGGAACCAGATCATCAAAGAAATCAACAACAGCCGCTATGTGAAAAAGAAGGTTGTTGGTGTGATTGATGATGACCGGAACAAGATCGGCAATTATATTCATGGAGCGAAAGTCGTAGGAGATCGGAGCGATATTCTGGAAAAAGTCGAAGAACTGCATGTGCATGAGATCATCATTGCCATGCCATCGGCCACGCAGAAACAGATCAAGGGGATTCTTGATATCTGCAAAGAAACCAGATGCACATTGAAACGTCTGCCCGGCATTTACCAGCTTGTAAACGGCGATGTCAGCGTCAGCAAATTAAAAGATGTAGATGTCAATGATCTTCTTGGGCGGGATCCGGTGACGGTTGATCTGCAATCCATCATGGATTATGTTTCTGGGAAAATCATAATGGTGACCGGTGGTGGTGGTTCTATCGGAAGCGAATTGTGCCGGCAGATTGCCGCACACAAGCCAAAACAGCTGATTATTGTGGATATTTACGAGAATACGACCTATGATGTGCAAAACGAACTGAAAGTCCGGTTTCCGGATCTGGATCTTGTTGTGCTGATTGCATCCGTGCGGAATACGAATCGTATGAACTGGATTTTTGAACATTACAAGCCAGAGATTATCTATCATGCAGCGGCACATAAACATGTGCCTCTCATGGAAGAGAGTCCGAACGAGGCAATTAAGAATAACGTGCTTGGCACGTGGAAGATTGTACAGGCGGCAGATCGGTACGGTGTGAAGAAATTTGTGATGATTTCCACGGATAAGGCAGTCAATCCAACCAATATCATGGGTGCCAGCAAGCGCATCTGTGAGATGATCATTCAGACCTATAACCGCAGATCGATGACAGATTTCGTAGCCGTGCGTTTTGGAAATGTGCTTGGCAGTAACGGAAGTGTGATTCCGCTGTTCAAAAAACAGATTGAGCGTGGAGGTCCGGTCACGGTTACCCATCCGGATATCGTGCGGTATTTTATGACAATTCCGGAAGCGGTATCTCTGGTGCTGCAGGCGGGCACCTATGCCAAAGGTGGAGAAATTTTTGTTCTGGATATGGGAGAGCCGGTCAAGATTCTGGATCTGGCAAAAAACCTGATTCTTCTTTCCGGTCACAAGCCGGATGAGGATATCCATATCATTTTCACAGGACTTCGACCGGGAGAAAAACTTTATGAAGAGATGCTGATGGATGAAGAAGGGATGCAGGACACTGCAAACAATCTGATTCATATCGGTAAACCGATTGAGCTGGATGAAGAAAAATTCATGCAGCAGTTGGAAGAATTAAAAGAGTACGTTGTGACAGAACCGGAAGACATCCGGGAGTATGTCAAGAAAATTGTGCCGACGTATCACCCGGAATTGGCGGGGGAGAATAAATAAAAACGTATCTATGAAGAAGGAGAGAAAACGCCATGAAAGGATACCATTATATCAAAAGAGGAATTGATATCATATTAAGTGGGATGGCGATAGTGATCTTATCACCACTCCTTCTTTTTTTATGTATTGCGATCAAACTGGATACACCTGGACCGATATTATTTAAGCAGAAGCGTGTCGGCATCCACCGGAGTTTCTTCCAGATTTACAAATTCCGTACCATGAGGATTGATACACCAAAGGATGTGCCGACACATATGCTGGAGAATCCAGAGCAGTACATCACAAAGGTAGGAAAATTTCTGCGCAAAACCAGTCTGGATGAACTGCCGCAGATTTTTAATATCTTCAAAGGAGAAATGAGTATCGTAGGACCACGGCCGGCACTGTGGAATCAGGATGATCTGGTAGCAGAGCGTGAGAAATATGGTGCCAATGATGTGACACCGGGGCTGACCGGGTGGGCACAGATCAATGGCAGAGATGAACTGGAGATTCCGGACAAAGCAAGACTGGATGGCGAATATGTCAAACATCTGGGACCATGGATGGATCTGAAATGTTTTCTTGGCACAATTGGATCCGTGCTCATGCACGATGGCGTGGTTGAAGGTGGAACCGGCGAACTGAACAAAGAGGAAGAAGAGACAGAAGCGCACAAAAGCGAAACAGCACAGAGCAGCGCAAAAAAGGAAACCATTGCAAAAGACACAGAAGAAAGTGAAAAGGGCAGGAGAAAAAAGAAGATTCTGATCACCGGAAGCGGCAGTTATGTGGGAACTTCTGTGGAGGCATGGCTGAAACAATGGCCGGAGTACTATCAGGTTGACACGCTGGATATGAGAACCCAAACATGGCGGACGCACGATTTTTCAGCATATGATGTGGTCTATCATGTGGCGGGAATCGCACATGCAGATGTGGGACAGGTGACGGAAGAAGAAAAGAAGCAGTATTACCGTGTGAATACAGATCTGGCAGTAGAGACAGCCGAAAAAGCCAAAAAGGAAGGCGTGCAGCAGTTTCTCTTTATGTCTTCCATGATTGTATACAGCGGATGTAGAGAAAAAAAAATTACAAAAAATACAATTCCCAAACCATTGAATTTCTATGGAGACAGCAAATGGCAGGCGGATCAGAAAATACAGGCACTGGCAGATGAACGTTTTAAGGTTGTTGTATTGCGCCCGCCGATGATTTACGGAAAGGGATCAAAGGGAAACTATCCACAGCTTGCAAAACTGGCAGGAAAGCTTCCGCTATTTCCGATTGTACATAATCAGCGTTCCATGCTTTATATAGAAAATCTGGCACAGTTTGTCAAACGGATGATCGACAACGAAGAGACAGGAGTGTTTTTTCCGCAGAACGAGCAGTATATCAATACTTCGGATCTGGTGCAGATGATCGCTATGGTAAAAGGACACCGGCTTGTGATGGTTCCAGCGACTGGCTGGATCATCCAGCTGATGAAAAAGATTCCGGGAAAAATTGGCATCCTGACGGGCAAAGCGTTTGGTGACAGTGTGTACGATATGCAGATGAGTGAATATAAGGAAGAATATCGTGTGTGTGACTGGAAAGAGTCGGTAAGAAGGACGGAAGGATAAGAGCTGGAATGGGAAAATCTTGCATAAATAAAAGAATTAAAGTATGATACTACTGAAAAGATGATAAATAGCTTAATGGTATGCATTCGAAGGTTTAGGAGATAAAAAAGCGTGAGAATAGACAAACTGCAAGTAAAGTACTTTCCTTATTGTTGAAACATTAGAGATTACGATTGACATTGTAGAAACTGTGATAGGACAGATTAATAGAAAGAGTGGAGGTTTAGGGATGCCGTACGTGTCACCTGTTGTTGAAAATGATTTTAAAGACCGGTTGAACAAGTGCGTAGATATTATTAAAAATTCGAGTATCAAATATCAGAGTTTTGGGATTTTTGGAAGCTACGCGAGAAATGATTATAAGGCCAGCAGTGATATCGACTTTTGCATCATAGTTCCGGAAAAACCGGAAAGATGGATGATGGGAGCCTTGCGGGAAGAACTCGAGATGTTGCATGCGGATGTGGTTTTTGTAACACCGCAGTATTTCGAACATGATAATTCAAAGTTTACACAACAGTTAAGAAGAGATTATAAGGAGTTGAAAATATGATAAAGGCAAATTCTTATTATTCTATTGCGTGCAATGAATTCTGGTATTTAAGGGATGCAGTGTCACCTGTATACTGCAATCCGGCTGCAGCTTCGGCACAGCAAATTGCAGAAAAAATGTTGAAATCTGTGGCAGAACTGGTTTGTACTGGAATTGAAAAACTAATGACATCCCATAATTTGCGCGCCTTATACGATGAGATTAAAAGGGTGGATACTTCCTTACAATTAGAGAGGAAGGATCTGGCATTACTCAAAGACTATTATTATGATGCAAGATATCCGGGGGATAATTTTGTTATTGTGACAGTGGATGAGCTGCGTGAGGCATTGGAGATCATGCTTGACGTTGTAGAAGCTGTAAATTGCTGGAGAACGTCTCATGAATTGGAGATATTAATTGCTGATCCGAGAGGGGAGTTTCAATCAGCAATGAGCAGATTGAAATAGAAATTTTGAAATTATGTGAAAACTTATATACGCAGTATTTTTTTTGAGTTCTGAACCAAGTTAGAGTAGGAGAAAAAGGATATTATTATAACAAAGAATACAGTTGCAATTTTGTTTCCTTATCTGAGATCACAGGTTACACTGATGACGGCACAGCCTGATATAGAACCTGTTGTAATTCCTGCAATAAATATTAATGCATTATTAAAAAATATGGAGCCATAGTTTTGGTAGAAGTGATAAAACCGGTTGGATGATAAGTCTGACCGGTTTTTTACATTGAGTAAGATAAAGGTTCGTGATATAATAAAAATAATATTTATTGGATTTGGGGTTACGGAAGACAGAGGACAAGAGAATGCATATAGTTAAGGAACTTATCGATAATATATTATCAACAAGCCTGAATAGATTTCTTACCGAACAGAAAATTGCAAATGAGCAGAGGCTGTCTTTTTCGGACCATCGGGTTTTACTAGAACAGCTTTGTCAAAGCGGATTGATTTCTGTTGAGGATCTGAATGATTTTTTCTTTCAAGAATTATTATATGGTCATCATCGATTGATGCGCGTGTATTCATTAACTACTTCGACCTGTCTGCGATTAAAGAGCAGGGATTCGTGGGGCAGACTTATGCGCAAATTCCAGATCCCAGATTGGACGTACAACCAGATCATAGAGACGATCCCACAGAAGGAAGACTCCACGAAGCTTGCAGCGATACAGGAAGAAAGAAGGAATGGAAATTTAATCAGGGTGCATCTGATTTTTGTGTTCTGCATGTTAAAAGATTCTGCCGGTCCGATCGAGGCGGAGTGTTCCTATCTTCCGGTAACTATTGACCTGGAACAGCGCTGCATGATTGTTAAAGTATGGAATCAGCATGGAATTATACAGGAGAGCCGTCCGCAGATTCAGCTTGATAAAATCTATAGTATAGTAGAAGAAACATTAGAACTGGAATTGGACAACAATAGAGAGGTTGATCCGCAGAATGTATTGTATGATATGAGCAAAGAATTGTTCAACCAGTTTTTTGAACGGCTTCCAAATATAAAAGAGATTGATGATAAGCGAGAGAGCCTGAGCAGCATTATCCATGCAATGTTACAAAATATTCCGTTGCATCATGTAGAACAAAAAGACGGAAAATTATATATGCCGGATGGAATCATTAATTTAGAGGAAGAACTATATCGCCTGATTCAACAGACGGCATTATATGATTACCGGGAAGATCATGCTTTGAATACGCTTCTTCCAAGCGATGAAAAATATATATCAAAAATTCGATTCAGTGACAGAGATAATCTGTCGGCAAACTTAACAGGAGAAAATGGCGTAGATTGTATTTATGATGCCAAGACGTTTATGTGTATCAGGGATTCTTTGGATATCGTGAAAAGAATTATTTCCCTGACTGTCAATTTCCCAAGAGCGCGAGGGGTATTACAAGTGAAATATGAAGCTGATAATTATCAGTTTCTGACGCTGCACATTTTGGAAGGAAAATATTATTCGGAAGAAGAATTCCAGCAGATATGGGGGCTTTATAAAGAGTATGAACGAAAGAGAAGCGGTTCGGCAATGCATGAAAATCCTGCCGCAGTTGACACAAAGGCAATGTAAGCAGTTTACGACGCAGGACTTGAGTGAACGGCTGGATCTGGAAATTACATATACCAAAAGTATGCTGCAAGTTCTGTGTGCAAAAAATCTGGTTCGAAAAGAATTGCACTATAGCTGTCCACAATGCCATAGTCAGAATGTCTTCGTATGTGATGGATTTTCTCCTTCGTATCAATGCTATCACTGTCAAGCAATCTTGGAACCGACACGGGTAGAAAACGAAGGGAGACCGTTTTACAGTGTTTCCAAGGATGACTTTATGCAGTATACAAAAGAAACGTATCCGGATATCTTTCATATGACATGTGAGCCGGAAAAAGAAATTATTCCATTCCGTCCGGTGGTTGTCGAGAAATCGGAAGAAAATGTTGCTCCGGTGACCGGGGATGACAAGGTAGAGACGGTAGAGGCTAAACCTGAGAAAACGGATAATGACCTTGAGAAGCGTGTGGTTAGCTTGGAAAATGATAAAAAGGGGAAGAATCTGTTTTGGGCGATTGTAAAGATAATTGTATGGGTTACATTTATGCTGCTTGCCTCTTGGTTTGTCTTGTATGAAATGCTCGATATTTTTGTCTTTAAGGATCAACACGCCTTTCTGTATGAGATGTTTATGTTTGCAATAAAGGGAAGTGTGATTGAGACAAATGATTGGGGCGGTATATTTATAACTATCATTGGTGGAATATTGACTTTGGTGGTTAGCAAAATTGATGTATTTGGATGGAAGAAGATACATCAATATTATCATACTATAAAAGAAGAATTAATTAGTTGAGTATTTGGTGAAAGGAAAAGATGAAACGAGTTCTAATGCTGGCGTCCGTCGCCTCTATGATCGACCAATTTAATATGCCAAATATTGCATTGTTGCAGAAACTGGGGTACGAGGTAGATGTGGCCTGCAATTTTATCGAAGGAAACACCTGCTCAGATGAGCGTGTCGCAGAATTGAAGCAAAAGCTGCAGGATATGCATGTGCGCTGCTACCAGATTGATTTTGCGCGGAATATCAAACATATGGGGCAGAACATGAGGGCACTGAGGCAGGTAGAAAGTTTGATGAAGCAAAATCGGTATGCATTTTGCCACTGTCACAGCCCGATTGGTGGTGTGGTGGCACGGATCGCCGGGCATAGGACAAAAACGAAGGTGATTTATACCGCGCACGGATTTCATTTCTACCAGGGGGCTCCGCTTGTGAATTGGCTGGTGTATTATCCGGTGGAGAAGGTGCTGAGTTATTGGACGGATGTGCTTATTACGATTAATCATGAGGATTATGCGAGAGCAAAGAAAAAATTCCATGCGAAGAAGACCTATTATTTGCCGGGGATCGGAATTGATCTGGAAAAGTTTCATGTGGGGAATGCCGAAGATATAGAAAAAAAGAGACAGGAGATGGGATTACATCCGAAAGATATCTTTTTGCTTTCGGTTGGGGAACTCAGCGGCCGGAAAAATCATGTGGTTGTTATAGAAGCTGTGAATCATCTGGTACAGAATTACCCACAACTGAAATATTTTATTTGCGGGCAGGGAGAAAAAAAGCAGGAATTGCAGCAACTAATTCGAGACTATCATCTGGAGAACCATGTAAAGCTGTTGGGGTTTCGGACAGATGTGGCAGAACTCTGTCAGGCAGCAGATGTGTTTGTATTTCCTTCTAAGCAGGAAGGACTTCCGGTTGCGTTGATGGAGGCGATGGCTTGCGGAGTGCCGGTGGTGTGCAGCAGGATTCGGGGAAATACGGATTTGGTGGAAGATGAAAAATGTTTGTTTATGCCAGATAAGGCTGAACAATTGGAGAGATGCATAGAATTGAAACTTAAAAGAAAAGAAAAGAAAAATGTATATTGTAAACTTGGGGAATATGATTTAACGAATGTGTTAAAAAAATATGGAGAAATTTATGCTGAAAAATGAAAAGTATCCGTTGGTTAGTGTGGTTATGGCAGTCTATAATAACATGGAAGAACAGGTGTTAAGACAAGCGATAGAATCCATTATGAAACAGGATTATGAAAACATAGAATTACTTATTTGTGATGATGGTTCTACAAATAACACATTGCAGCAGATTAATGAAATAGCCAGTTTGTATGATAATATACAAGTGTTTCATTATGAACAGAATCGTGGAGCTGCATATGCGCGAAATCTATGCATAAAACATGCCAAGGGACAATATATCGCAGTTATGGATGCCGATGATATATCTGAAAAGTCAAGAATTATGAAACAGGTAATTTATCTGCAGCAGCATACAGAAATTGGAATGGTAGGATGCAAAGCACAATTTTTCAAAGAAAAAATTGGTGATGATGATGAAGTTTATCGGTATTGTCAAAATCCGAAAGGGGAGGATTTTTTGATGAATCTACCATTTGTACATGCTTCTTGTATGTTTCGGAGAGGGGTACTTGAAAAGGTAAGCGGATATTCTACTCAGAAAAATCGCATCCGTGTAGAGGATTATGATATGTTATTACGTATTTATGAATCTGGATATCAAGGAGCAAATCTATCTGAGATACTGTATTTTATTCGAAGAAATCGTGCACAGTACAAACGGCGAAAGTATCGATATCGTTTTAATGAGGCACAGATGAAGTTCCAGGCATTTCGAAAACTAGATCTGATGCCTAAAGGAATCATATATACAATAAAACCGTTAGTCATTGGGTTGGTTCCACCGCAAATGCTGGATTATTTACGTAAAATATATTATAATAGGAAAAGTGTATCATGATAGGAATTGTGATTTTGAATTATGAGACATGGGATGCTACGCTTAAATGTATCAAAAGTATTGTGAAAACAGAGACTACAGAAAAAATTTGTCTTTATCTGGTGGATAATGCATCTACGTCGTCTATGCCGGAAGAACTGAAAAAATATATCGCAGAACATAATGTGACATACATAACTTCAAAGGAAAATCGTGGCTACGCGGCGGGAAATAATCTTGGAATTCAAAAAGCCTTAGAGGATCAATGTGAGTATATTTTGATTTCCAACAATGATATTCTGTATAGAAAAGATTCCATTGAGGCAATGTGTACATTTATGAAAGAACATCAAGGTGGAATTGTTGGACCACAGGTGGTAGATCCAAATGGAAAACGTCAGCCAAGCGTTGGGATGATAAAGACAGGAATCAAAGAGATATTTCGATTTTATACGGTTTTGAAATGTTTTCAGAGAAAAGCTATGATGAAATATCAAGGGATGGACTTGCGTGCGGATGGCCAATATAAAGTTTTTCATGTTTCGGGTTGTTGCTTTATGATGGATAGGAAGACAGCGGAATTTTTATATCCGTTAGATGAAAATACATTTCTTTATGACGAGGAATTGATTATTGGAATACGAATGGAACAGGCAAATAAACAGACCTGGTATGATGGAAAAGCAGTGGTGGAACATCATCACGGATATACGACGCAGAAGAACAGTGTATTTGTGCAGAAGTGTATTCGGGATAGTGAGCAGTATTATTGCCGGGAGTATTTGAGAACATCAAAACTTGTTTTAAAGGTGTTGGATGTTTATAGGAAAGGATTGGCGCGAATTAGAGGAATGAAAATATGAAAATAGTTTATTTTTCTGCAATTGCATATGATGATTTAAAACAGCGTCCACAATATATAGCAGAAAAACTTGCAGAAAAATATGAAGTAATATATGTTGAACCAACTATTCGATGGGTTTCTTATATATTTGGAAGAACTAAAGAATATAAGGGAAAAGTAAAAAAAATTTCAGCAAATTTGACTGTAGTTCGGTGCAATGGATTATTTGTATTTCCATTTCGTTGGAAACCTTATGATTTTATTGGAATTGGAAATATTGCTGAAAAAGTACAGTTGAAAAAATATTTAACATTAGCAGACATCGTGATTATAGGATATGAGGGATGGACAGATGTTGTAGAGCATTTGAAAAATAAAAAAATAGTTTATGACAAAATGGACGATAATGCTTTATTAACACCTCAAAAGATATTAAAGAATTATTTAAATAAAATGGAGCGACGTTTGCTGAGAAAAACAGATTATATGGTTGTGACTGCACAACAATTTTTAGATAGATATCAAAATTATGTAAAGAATATTTCGCTGATTCCAAATGCTGTAGATATAAAAACAACAGCAAAAAGACAAGATACGAATTATGGTGAACATAAATGTATATTTGGATATGTAGGAATGATATCGGAATGGTTTGATTTTCAAGCAATAGAGGTGATTGCGGAACAAACAAATACAAAAATAGATCTGGTTGGACCATGTAATGTGGTGAAATATAGTAAAGAGAATGTGATATATGAGGGAAAAATTCCCAAAGAAATGGTGGGAGAGAAAATTCAATCTTTTGATATATGTTTGTACCCTTTTAAGCAAGGAAAATTATTAAATACAGTTAATCCAGTGAAAATATATGAATATTTAGCTGAAAATAAGCCAGTAATTGCGGTAGATAGTGTTGAAACAAGAAAATTTGGAAATTTAATTTACCGCTATCAAAATTACGAACAATTGAAAAAATTATGTCAAGCGAAATTGAAAAAACCATTTCAAACTAAGGAAGAATGTTTGAAATATATAGAAGATAATAGTTGGGAAAAAAGAGTGGATGAATTTGAAAAAATTTTGGAGGAATTGTAGATTATGAAGGTAATGAGTGTATTTGGAACAAGACCAGAGGCAATAAAAATGTGTCCTTTGATTTTGGAAATGGACAACCATCCAGAAATTGAAAGTATTGTATGCCTTACAGGACAACATCGTGAAATGCTGGATCAGGTAATGCAAATTTTTGGCATTAAAGCACAGTATGATTTGAACATTATGAGACCGAAGCAGACATTAACAACAATTACGACGAGTGTACTTGAAAAAATGGAAGAAGTGTTGAAAAAAGAAGAACCAGATATAGTTTTGGTACATGGTGATACTACAACTTCTTTTGTTGTAGCATTAGCAGCTTTTTATCAGCAAATTCCAGTTGGGCATGTAGAAGCTGGATTGCGTACTTACAATAAGTATTCGCCATTTCCAGAAGAAATGAATCGTAATCTTACAGGAAAGATTGCGGAGCTTCATTTTGCACCTACAGTCAATAATAAGAATAACCTTGCAAAAGAGAATATTTTAGAAAATGTGTTTGTGACTGGAAACACTGTTATTGATGCCTTTAAGACAACTGTGAAAGAAAATTACAAATATAGAGAACCTAGATTACAGGAAATTGGTTTGGAAGGAAAAAAATGCGTATTAATGACTGCTCATAGAAGGGAAAATTTAGGGCAGCCTTTACGTAATATTTGTAATGCTGTAAAACGACTTGCAGAAGAATATGAAGATATAGAGTTTGTTTATCCGGTACATTTGAATCCGGCAGTTCAGGGAACCGCACATGAAATATTGGATGATATTAAAAATGTGCACCTGATTCCACCGATAGATGTAGAGGATATGCACAATGTGATGGATCGAAGTTTTCTTGTGATGACAGATTCTGGTGGCTTGCAGGAAGAAGCACCGGCGTGTGGAGTGCCAGTGCTTGTTTTGCGTACTGAAACTGAAAGACCGGAGGCAGTAGAAGCAGGTACAGTCAAGGTCGTTGGAGTGGAAGAAGGCGATATTGTGCGTGAAGCAAAAAAATTGATTGATGATGAACAAGCATATGAACAGATGGCTAAGGCTGTAAATCCTTATGGGGATGGACATGCGAGTGAGAGAATTGTGAAACATTTGTTGGAGTGGAATGATGTTAAGTAAGATAAAAGAAATATATGATTATCGAGAGATGATCGTAAGTATGATAAGAAGAGATTTAAGAGGGCGATATAAAGCATCTGTTTTGGGATTTTTATGGACGTTTTTGAATCCGTTGTTTCAGTTGTTTATATATACAATGGTTTTCTCGATAATTATGAGAGCTAATATTGAAGATTTTTATATATATTTATTTATTGGTTTGGTTCCATGGAATTTTTTTAGTGCATCGCTTGCGGGTGGATCTTCATGTGTCATAGCACAAGAAAATTTGATAAAAAAAATATATTTTCCTCGATTGGTTTTACCTATTACATATGTTACAAGTGCTTTTGTTAATATGTTACTAACCTTTATAATTATTTTTATTGTATTAATATTCAGTGGGCACGGAATAAACTTGTTGGCTCTTTGTTTTTTACCTGTTGTTTTTTTGATTGAATATGTTTTGGCGTTAGGAATGTGCATGCTAACTTCGGCATTGACAGTGTACTTTAGAGATTTGGAGTATATTTTAAATATTTTTGCAATGGCATGGATGTATTTATCTCCTATTATGTATACAACAGAAATGGTTCCTGAGAATTTAAGACCGATATTTAAATGGAATCCATTATCTGCGATAATAGAAACTTATCATGAAATCTTATATTATAAGAAAATTCCTCAGCTAAGTACATTGGGGAGTGCAACAATATGGGGGCTAATTTTTTTGATAGTAGGAATTTTGGCTTTTGAAAAACTTCAAAAAAATTTCGTGGAGGAATTATAAATGCAAGCTGACAATGTGATAGAAGTTCATGATATAACTAAAAGTTTTAAGGTGTATTATGATAAGGGAAGAACTTTAAAAGAACGCTTGGTTACACCTGAAAGAAACAAAACGGAAACACGATGGGTGTTAAAAGGAATTAGCTTTGATGTAAAAAAAGGTGAAGCAATTGGATTAATTGGAAAAAATGGTTGTGGAAAAAGTACAACACTTAAATTGCTGACGAGAATTATATATCCAGATTCTGGATGCATTGAATTGAAGGGAAGAGTTTCAAGTTTGTTAGAACTGGGGGCTGGATTCCATCCAGATATGAGTGGAAGGGAAAATATTTATCTTAATGCTGCTATATTTGGATTGACTAAAAAAGAGATTGATAAAAAAATTGATGAAATAATTAAATTTTCAGAATTAGAAGATTTTATAGAAAACCCTGTAAGAACATATTCATCAGGAATGTATATGCGACTTGCTTTTGCAGTAGCTATTAATGTTGAAGCAGATATTTTATTGATTGATGAGATATTAGCAGTTGGGGATATTAGTTTTCAAAAGAAATGTTTTGAAAAACTTAAAGAAATAAAAAGAGCTGGTACATCGATTGTGATAGTTTCACACTCGTTGGATCAAATTGAAAAAATTTGTGACAGATGCATATGGATTGAAAATGGCATAATTAAGGAAGTGGGACACTCAAAGAAAATTAGTGAAGATTATTTGATTGATATGGAGTCTAAGCGATTGGAACGGTTCCAAGAAGAATACTATAGTGAAATTGAAACAATTGATAAGAACGAGGAAAAGGAGAGTGTTGTACAAGTTGAAAATACAAAATTGGAAAATATAGGATTGAATGAAGAAATTAAACAGTTAAGCAAAAATCTACTTAAAATAAAGAGAAAAGAAATACTTGATCGAAAGGTTTATTTTTCTGAAATGTATATTACGGATATAGAGGGAAAAGAGAAACTGTCATTTGAAACAGGAGATGATATAATTGTTTATATAAAATATAGAGTTGATTGCGAACACGCAGAAGGGAGTATTTGTTTTCTTGTATATAGAGATGATGGGGTATATTGTTTTGGAACCAACACATATTTTGAAAATAAACAGATATTAAATTTGAAAGAGTATTCGATTTTAAAAATTACTTTAAAACATATTGAGTTATTGTCTGGAAAATATTTTTTTTGTATAGGATTAAACAATGAGGAAGCAGTAACTTATGATTATCTAGAAAATGCTGCATGCATACATATTTTTTCAAATAAGGGGGATTTGGGCGTTGCCAGAATAACTTCTGAATGGGATTTGCAATAATTTATAAAAACAGGTGAACAAAATGAAAAAAAATAATTTTGAATTGTTTTTGCAAAATATGCTAGTACATAAGACGGACAATTTAGATAATTATCCGGTACAATTGATGTTTGGATTGACAAATGCATGTAATTTGCATTGTGCGTTTTGTCCATATTGTGGTTTCTGCATGGAAAAAATTGAAAAACTAGAGGAAATTCCGATTTATGTCTTAAAAAAAATGGAACCTTTTTTAAAAAATGCTAGTTTTATTAATCCATCAGGAAGAGGAGAACCATTATTATATAGTAAGTTTGAAGAATTTATTAATATATGTAGAAATGCAAATGCTTTGACAACAATGCAATTGATTAATAACGGAACTCAGTTACAGCGCATTGATATGGATTTGTTAAAGGGAATAAATGTAATATCGATTTCTGTGGATAGTGTGGACAAGGAAACATTTGAATTGCTGAGATGTGGTGCTAAATTTGAACAGGTAATAAATAATGTTAAATGTTTACGTAAAAAATTGCCAGATTCTATTTTGCAATGGACGGTAGTGGTTAATAGACTTAATATTGAACAAATATATGATATATATGCTGAAGCTAAAAAACTAGGTATTAATTATATTACCTATAATGATGTATTTGGATATGAAGAAGACAAAGTTATTCAATTGTTGAGAATAAGAAAGAGTGACTATGTTATAATTAATCAACAATTTGAAAAAATTCAAAAGGACAATAGATGCGAAAAAATAGTCATAAATAATTTAATTTCGTATGACGGGTATGAGGATGGGGAGATACTTCATAGAAATAGTATTCGAGAGAAACTTTTGAAATTAAAAAACCAATCTCCGTATTTAAATTATGATAAAATTAATCCTGCAACATATGAAACAAGAAAAATAAAAGTTAAAAAAAATTTGAAAACTTATAATAAATTTAAATTGCCGTATTGTACAGCACCTTTTATGACGATGCTTATTATGCCGAATTTGAAGGTGGCTCCATGTTGTGCTGATTTTGGAACCATTGATGAGATCGTTGAAGGCAATGTTGAAAATGTTTGGAGAGGTGGAAAGTTTTCGGAACTAAGAGAGGCAATGTTCAATTATGATATGTTACCAGAATATTGTAAACGGTGTAGCTCTTTTGAGAGATATGATTATATTAATGAATTCATAGAACTACTGAAAAAACATCCTGATTTTAAATATGGTAAGGTTGAAATTCCACCCAATTTTTTTCCACCGAAAAATTGCATTAAAGATAAGGAAATAAGCAGAAAAATTATGAATAATAAAAAGAATGAAGATAATAATTTCAAAATTAATAGCCAAGAATATTGGAATGGTAGATTTCGGACAGATTGGGAAAATTATAGTGGAAATGAACAAACGAAATATTTTGCATCATTACTAAATGAGATGGTTCCTTCATGGTTGATAAATGAGATTAATGAAAATGAGTATGAGATTTGTGATTTGGGATGTGCTGAAGGGGACGCACTTGCTGTTTACAGAAAAGTTTTTTGGAATTCCAAATTGAATGGAGAAGATTTTTCAGAGGCGGCAGTTGAAATTGCTACTAAGAAATATCCAGAATTCTCGTTTACTGTTGGAAACATATTAGAGCCGGAAGATAGAAAAAAATATCCAGTGATAATTTGTTCTAATGTTGTGGAACATTTTAAAGAGACATATAAAGTGATTCGAAATATATGTGAGAGAGCTGAAAAATATGTGATATTGTTATTTCCTTATTGCGAGGAAGATGGTGTAATCGATGAACATGAAAAGAGCTTTCATACAAAAGATATTCCGGCAAAAGTTGGAAATAAGGATTTAGTATATGCAAAAACAGTACAATGTGATTCTGTACTTTACCCTTATGAACAAATATTATTGGTATACGCGATTGATAAAAAACATCAAGTGTTGGCGGATTTGGTGGAAGCTGTTGATAGTGACTATTTAAAAGAAAAGGAAGCGAAATATAAGAAAATAATAAATGAGTATGATGGAAAAAATAAAGAATTACAGAAGACAATAAATGAAAAAAATGAAGAATTACAGAGGGTAATTAACGAAAAGAATGAAGAGTTAAAGAAAGTAATTAATGAGAAAGATCAACAATTACAAATATATCAGGATGAGGTAAGTAAATATGCTAGAGAGTCTTTAATGGATAAAGCTATTTTAAAACAAAAGGATGAGTATATGTTACAAGCACAGGAAATGTGTCATCTTTTTGCAACTGGAAAGATTATGAAGCTTAATCATTTCATGTGGAGACTAAAAGGACAGTATTTTAGAGGAACAAAAGAAGAAAGAAAAAAATTTAGACAATGGATAAAGGGAAAAATTAAGAAAACTAATTATAGTATTGGAGACGGAATCAAATTTAATCCGTGGATGATTTTAGATAAAAAATTACAAGATGGAATTGCCTGTAGTAGTGGACAAGGTCAATTAAAAGAGGAACAAGTATGTTTGAATACTGCAAATCAAATTTCAGAATTGTCTAGTATTACAAAGAAAATAATTCATTCTGATTATAAAAAGTATGATGTGATCGTTTTATCAGTGATTGATTATGATTTTCGATATCAAAGACCGCAGCATTTTGCATCAAGATTCGCTGAGAATGGTCATAGAGTGTTTTATGTAAATGCAAATTTTATCAAAGAATACAATATACAAGAAAAAAGTGAAAATCTTTATATTGTTAATTTTAAAGGAGAAAACAGCAATTCTATTTATATAACAAATGGACAGGATTCATTGGAATGGATGAAACAGGAGTTCGAAAATCTTATAAGAAAATATGCAATTTCGGATGCATTGGTTCTTGTAGATTATCCAAATTGGGTTTATGCGGCAGAATATTTGAGAAATAAATTTGGTTTTAAGTTTGTCACAGATTATATGGATGATTATACAGGTTTTTTGGGAACTGCGGAAGACTTTTTGAAAGATAATTGCATCAGATTATTGGAACAAAGTGATTGGATTGTTTCAAGTTCTCAGTTTTTATATGATGTTGCTGGAAAGCATGCCGATAAAAATAAAATTTCTATTATTCGAAATGGTACAGAAGTTGAGCATTTTTATCAGGCTGCGAAATTAGAAAAGAAAAAAAATAATCGAAAGCAAATTGGTTATTATGGTGCGGTTGCACATTGGTTTGCGTGGGAAAAAGTATGTTATTTGGCAAGAAAATTTCCAGAGTATGATATTGTTATTATTGGATCAATTACAGAATATGAGGATAAATTGAAACAATGTTCTAATATAAAATTAATAGGCGAAAAACCATATGGAGAATTACCAAAATATTTGGCTGAATTTGATGTGTGTTTAATTCCTTTTGATACATCGACGGATTTAATAAAGGCAACAAATCCAGTTAAATTTTACGAATATCTAAGCGCAGGAAAGAAAATTGTCGCAACGGAAATTCCAGAATTGATGCCTTATAGAGATGAGTATGTATATATGTCAAATGATAATGAAAAGTTTGCAGCGTATGTACAAAAATGTCTTCTCAACGAAGATGATCTAAAAAAAACAGAGGAAGACATTGCTTTTGCAAAAGATAATGATTGGCAAAAGAGATATGAAAAATTGGAAATGGAATGTAAAAACGTTGTCCCGAAAGTTAGTATTATTGTATTGACTTACAATAATTTGGCTTTGAATAAGCAATGCTTGGAGAGTATACTAAACAAGACTGCATATGGAAATTACGAATTGATAATTGTTGATAATTGTTCAACGGATGGGACTGTTGGTTATCTGAAAGAATTAGAACAACAAAATTATAATAATGTTAAAATTATTTTTAATGAAGAAAATGCTGGCTTTGCTGGAGGAAATAATCTAGGAATTAAAGCTGTAACAGGAAAATATGTTCTTTTGTTAAATAATGACACCGTTGTTAGCAGGGGATGGATTACAAATATGGTTAAGCACTTGGAGAATAATTCTCAATATGGTATGTGTAATCCTGTGACCAATTCTATAGGAAATGAATCAAAAATAGAAGTTAAGTATAAAAATAAAGAAGAAATGGAGCTATTTGCATATGAGTATACAAGTATGCATATGAATGAAGAGTATGAAGATGTAGACAGGCTCCCACTATTTGCCACCATTATTAATAAAAAAGTTATAGAAAAAGTGGGATTGTTGGATGAATCATATAAGATTGGCATGTTTGAAGATGACGATTATACCGAAGCTGTTAAGAGTGCAGGCTATGATATTACCATTGCCGAGGATGCTTTTATACATCATGTGAATAATGCTTCTTTTAAAAAAATGGATGATCAAAAATACAGAGCAATTTTTGAAGCTAATAAAGAAGTTTATGAAAAAAAGTGGGGATTAAAATGGAAAATGCCAAAATATAGGAATGGTGTAACGGCACTCACTAACAATGATTGTAACGTTTGATTTTTGAAATGATCTTTTCAATTATGATATATAGAATGGTAGGAGAAATTTTTAGATATGAAAAGTTTAATAAAAAAAACAAATATACCTTTACTTTTTGCTTTGATGGGAATTATTTGCGTATACTGTTATTGGATTGATAATGCAAAATGTATAGTGCCTTATTCTGATTTCTTTAGATGGGTTTTGGATTATGGTGAGAGAATCCAAAAGGGTAATGGAATGGTTTCATTTTTCTTTGCTGATGGATCTCAGCATTATCAGCCAGGGATATATTTACTATCATTTAGTTTGTTACAGGTTACACATTATAATTTTTCAATATTACCTATTGCAGGTATGATTGTAAAAGTAATTGTATGTATCTTAGTAATAGTATTATTTATTTCTGTGTGCTATCCGTCAAAAGTAAATTTATACATAGGGACGATATTTATTTCGTTAATTACATTAAATTTTAATCAATGGGAGATAATAACAGAGCCCTTTGCATTTGCTAGTGCGATAAGAATTGGTTTATTAATAGGTGTTTTTTGGCTAACAGCATATATTTTTTCTGATAACAAAATGAAAAATAATTGTAGAAAATATGTGATAGTTATAATTGGAGCACTAATATGTGATCTTTTTATTATAACTATGTGTGGCGGCTATGCATTCGCTGTTGCATTTTCTTTAATTTTAAATATTTTAATTTTTGTATTAAACAGTGTTGATAAAAACAGTTATGTACATGCAGCAATTTTTATAGTTTTAATTTTGGTAGGAATATTTATTTATATGCAATTAGTATCTAGTGGTAGTAATCAATTTGAATTCTCTCTTGAAAATTTAATTGCAATTTTTGCTGGTTTTTTTATGTTCTGGGGAGCTTCTGTTTTACCAACCTCAATAGAAAACAAAGAGGGGGTATTTGAAATTTATAGTATTGTGGGTGCTGGTATAGTAATAATAATGTTATTGCTTTTTTTAATGTGTTTATTTAGAAGCTTAAAGGAAAAAAATAAAAAATATCTTTTTATAATGCTTCTGATAACTTATGCAAATGCTCTTGGCTTTTCAATTTCATTGGCAAGAGTTCCGGAATACGGCATTTCTGTAATGGTATCATCAAGATACGTTATAGATAGTGCCATAGGATTAATTGCTTGTGCTTTTGGGGTGGAGTTTATTATATCAGTATGCAAAAAAAAGACAAGTAATATAAAGATTGGGGAGATTTTGGTTTGTTGTTTATGCGTCTTACTTGCGGCAACAAATTTTATTGAGGGATGTAATAGTGTATATATTGGACAGTTTTATAAAAATATTGAGACGCAATTGGAAAATATTGAGGAATGTTCAGATGAGTTTTTACAATCTATATCTGCAACAGATGCTGAGACAACAAGAAAAAGTCTATATTTTATGAAAGAAAATAAATTAAGCATATATTACTAAGTATTATGAATGTTTATGAGGTGAAAAATGATCAGTTTTAATGTACCGCCATATTGTGGCAACGAAAAAGAATATGTTGCGAAAGCCATTGATAATCATAAAATTTGTGGAGATGGTGAATTCACAATGAAATGTTCAAATTGGATAGAAGAAAAAACAGGAACAGAAAAGGCATTACTTACGACATCTTGTACACATGCTACAGAAATGGCGGCACTCTTATGCGATATTCAGCCAGGAGATGAAATTATTATGCCTTCATATACGTTTGTATCAACTGCTGATGCATTTGTTTTACGCGGAGCAAAGATTGTTTTTGTTGATATTCGTCCGGACACAATGAATATTGATGAAACTAAAATAGAGGCCGCGATTACAAAAAAAACAAAAGCAATTGTGCCAGTCCATTATGCAGGAGTTGCCTGTGAAATGGACGCAATTATGGATATTGCAAGAAGACACAATTTAATGGTAATAGAGGATGCAGCGCAGGCAGTTATGAGTACATATAAAGGCAAAGCATTGGGAACCATTGGTGATTATGGATGCTATAGTTTTCACGAAACCAAGAACTATTCCATGGGTGAGGGCGGTGCATTATTAATTAAAAATGCGGATATGATTGAAGCTGCTGAAGTCCTTCGAGAAAAGGGAACAAATAGAAGTAAGTTTTTTAGAGGACAGATAGACAAGTATACGTGGGTTAATTATGGATCGTCGTATTTGCCAAGCGAGTTGAATGCAGCTTATTTATGGGCAGAATTGGAAATGGCAGATGAGATTAATGAGGATCGGCTTCAGTCATGGAATCATTATTACAATGGATTGCAAGATCTTGCAGAAAAGGGAAATATAGAACTTCCTGTTATCCCAGAGGGATGTGTTCATAATGCACATATGTTCTACATTAAGGCAAAGGATTTAGAGGAAAGAACACGGTTAATTGCATATATGAAAGAGAATGGCATTGGATGTGTTTTTCACTATATTCCATTACATTCTGCACCAGCAGGAAGAAAATTTGGACGTTTTCATGGAGAAGATCAATATACGACAAAAGAAAGTGAACGTTTGATGCGTTTGCCGATGTATTATGGATTAAAACCAGAAGATGTAGAAAAAGTAATTGAAACAATTAAGAATTTTTATAAATAAAACGTTGTTTAAGAAAGTGCAGAAGAAAAAATGGATATATCAGTAGTGATTCCCGTTTATGGATGTAGGGCAGCATTGCCAGAGTTACATCGCCGATTAGCAGAGTCCTTATCAAGAATAACAGATAATTATGAAATTATACTTGTAAATGATAATTGCCCTCAAAATTCTTGGGAAGTAATTGAAACAATATGTGCAGTGGACGGAAAAGTAAAGGGAATTGAATTGTCGAGAAATTTTGGGCAAATGAAAGCTATTTTGGCAGGGCTTGATTATGCTACGGGTGAGTGGATTGTAGTTATGGACTGCGATTTGCAGGATAGACCGGAAGAAATTATAAGATTGTATGAAAAAGCGCAGGAAGGATATGATGTTGTGTTTGCAAGGAGAAAAGAACGAAAAGATAATTCATTGAAAGTTTTTCTTGCAAATCAATTTTATAAAGTTTATCGTTTTGCAACGGATGGCAATTATGATGGAGCAATCTGTAATTTTAGTATTGTAAAAAAGAATGTGATTGAGAATTATTGCAAGATGAGAGAGCAGCATAGAGGCTATGTAATGTATATAAAATGGTTGGGCTTCAGACAGGCTGTGATTGATGTAGAACATGATGAACGTTACGAAGGAGAGTCTTCTTATAGTTTAAAGAAACGGATTAATATGGCTGTTGAACTTCTTACATCTCAGTCAGATAAAATTCTTAAATTATTTGTTGGTTTTGGAATGATTATGAGCCTTTGTGCTTTTTTATTTATCATAGGATTGATTATTTATCATTTTATTGCACAAGTGCCTGTTGGCTGGACAAGTTTGATAGCAACAAATATATTAATAGGTGGAATTATTATCATGGTTATTGGTATTGTAGGAATATATGTGGGAAATATTTTTATGCAGACAAAGGATAGACCATTATATGTCGTGCGGCAGATTCTTAACGATGAGGAAAAGAAATAGAGGTTTAGGATGAAAAAAATTATTGTATTTGGAGCAACAGGAAATATTGGTGCTTATTTTACAGATTATTGTAAAAATAATTTAGATACAACAGAATACGAAGTGATTGCAGTTGGTCGGAGAAAAACAGATTTCTTTTCTAAAAATGGAATTGAGTATATTGAAGTTGACTTATGTGTAGCGGATGATTTTGATAAGTTGCCTATGGAAGATGTATATGCAGTTGTAAATGTAGCAGGGCTTTTGCCGGCATATATGAAACAATATGATCCATTTGCGTATGTGGAGACAAATATAAATGGTGCACTCAGGATTCTTGAGTATGCAAGAAAATGTCATGCGGATAGAGCACTTTATACACAAACATGGGCTGAACAGGCAGGTTATTGGGGAAAAAGAGAAGTTTTATCTCCAAATTTACCGCGAAAATTATTGTATACAGGTGATCATGCTTTTTATGCAATTACGAAAACGATGATTGTGGAGACAATGGAACATTATAAACAGGAATATGGGCTTAAAAATTTTGTATTTCGTTTACCGAATGTATATTTATATCATCCAGATAAATATTATTTTGTTGATGGAGTAAAGAAAGTAATTGCTTATAGATATATGATCGATCGTGCGGAAAAAGGGGAACCTATAGAAATGTGGGGTAATCCTAATGCATTTAAAGATATTTTATATGTAAAGGACTTATGTCAGATGATGTTTAAGGCATTGTATGCAGAAGTTGATGGGGGAATTTATAATGCGGGTACAGGGCTGAAGACAACACTGAGGGAGCAGATAGAGGGAATGATACAGGTTTTTTCACCTCAAAATCATACATCTGATATTATAGAAAAACCAGAGGGAGCAGGTTTTACAAGTTTTGTGATGGATATAGAAAATGCAAAGAATGATTTAGGATATCAGCCGGAATATACATATTTGAAATATCTTGAAGATTATAAAATGGAACAAAAACAGAAGCGTTTTGATGAGTTATGGGAGAAAAAATGATAAAATTAGCCATTATTGGAGCATCTTATTTGCAAGAGCCGCTGATAGAAAAGGCAAAATCAATGGGAATTGAAACACATGTTTTTGCATGGGCTGCAGGCGATGTAGGGGAAAAGAGTGCGGATTATTTCTATCCAATTAGTATCGTTGAAAAAGAGCAAATATTAGAAAAGTGTAAAGAGATAGGAATCAATGGCATCTGTAGTATAGCGAGTGATTTAGCTGCAATTACAGTGAATTATGTTGCACATGCTATGGAGCTTGTTGGAAATTCGCCGGAATGTGCATTGATTTCTACAAATAAGCATTTGATGAGAGAAGCATTTGAAAAGAATGGAGATCCATCGCCAAAGAGTATATTGGTATCATCAGTTCGTGATTTATCGGGAGTACAATTACAGTATCCAGTAATTGTAAAACCAATAGACCGATCTGGAAGTAGAGGGATTACGAAACTTCTATCGTCAAATGGGATGTCTGAAGCAATTGAAATAGCAAAAGAGCAGGGGTTCGAAAAAAAAGCATTAGTGGAAGAATTCGTTACTGGACAGGAATATAGTGTGGAATGTATCTCTTATCATGGAGAACACCATTTTTTGGCATTGACAAAAAAATATACTACAGGAGCACCTCATTTTATTGAAACTGGACATTTAGAGCCTGCACCTGTTTCAGAAGAAGTGGTGGAAAATGTAAAAAAAATAGTATTTCATGCATTGGATAGTTTAAAGATTGTAAATGGTGCGTCACATTCAGAGATAAAAATTGATCAGGATGGTAATATAAAATTAATTGAAATTGGTGGACGTATGGGGGGAGATTGTATTGGAAGTGATCTGGTGCAATTGTCAACGGGTGTAGATTTTGTAAAAGCAGTCATTGATGTTGCACTTGGGAAAAAACCGGATTTGTTGGACTATCATGAAGCGGGTGTTGCCGCAATACATTATATTTTTGGCGATGAGGATGTAGATGTTTTAAATCAATTGAGGAAGGAGCATCCAGAGTGTTTAGTCAGAGTAGAGGGAACAGAGAAAGGAACGGATGAAATAGTAGATAGTTCTAGTCGATATGGGGCATTTTTGATGAGTGGATCCGACTACGCAGTGTTGGAGTCGTATTTGCCATCCCATCAGGAGGAATAAAGGTGGATAAATCGAGATTAAAAACATTATTTTTATTGCATATTATGTTGATGATTTATTCTATGAGTGGAATTTGTAGTAAACTTGCATCAGGAGAAGCATTTTTAAGTTTTCGATTCTGCTTTTATTATGCAATCATTATATTGTTACTTGGTTTTTATGCAATTGGCTGGCAGCAGATTATTAAGCGTTTACCCTTGACAACGGCATTTGCGAATAAAGCAGTTACTGTTATATGGGGAATTATATGGGGAGCTGTATTTTTCCATGAGAAAGTAACAGTTGGAAAAGTGATTGGAGCAATTTTGGTTATCGTGGGAGTTATTATTTATGCGAATGCAGATGGGAAAGTAGAAGATGAATAAGACAGTTCTAATTTATGCTTGTGTATTATTGCTTGGTGTTTTTGTGAGTGCGATATCGCAGGTAATGTTAAAAAAATCAGCCATGAAACAGTATGATTCTAAAATAAAGGAATATATGAATCCGTTAGTAATTATTGCTTACATAATGTTTGTTGGAACTACTTTTTTGTCAATTATTGCTTATAAAGGAATTCCTTTATCAATGGGACCAATTTTAGAAGCTACAAGTTATATTTATGTTACTTTTTTTGGAGTGAAGATTTTTGGCGAAAAATTAAACTTAAGGAAAGTGGTAGCGATGGGATTAATTATTTTTGGAATTATTGTTTATGCGCAAGGATAGAGGGAGAAAAAGTATGCAGAACAAGAGGCAATGCCATTAAGCCGGTTGTTCGAAGTTTTGTTCGATAACCCAGTTGTTGCCAAATATCCGATATTTTAAACTCAAAAAGCCCAAAAACAGGTATGCCAAAAAGACAGATGCGCATTTTGCACCCTTTGGCGGTCGCAAATGCGTTTTAGAGCGGTCGGTTTAATTTGGGGATTGTGCATTTTTAATTTAATCTATGTATTTCTATTTTGTGTTGGAAAAATGACGCATTTAAATTTTAAATCTACAGATGATCCTGATGCAACTATATTTCAGAAATATCCAATTGTCTGGTGGAGTGATTTACTTTTGGTGTCATTACTTTTAATTTGTTTGTGGTTATACTTTATGCAACGGGAAGAAATTAATATCTGGTTTGTAGATATTTGCGTAAAAAATACTATGGTGTCATCAATACTTGGAACAATAATTCTTTGTGTATTGATTATAGTTGCAGGATGGAGACTTGCAATTGCTACAGGCGTAATTAAGGGAAAATAAAAAGTAACAATAAATTTTCTCCATAATATTTACAATAAAAATGTTTATCAGATGTTGATATATATACCTTTATTTACATGACAGAATATACGAGAAAAGAGAATCACAATGGGAAAATATTTCGGAACAGACGGCTTTCGCGGTGAAGCCAACAAAGTATTAACCGCGGATCATGCATATAAAATTGGACGTTATCTGGGCTGGTATTACAACCAGAATCACAGGGGACGGATCATTATCGGAAAGGACACGCGTCGCAGCAGCTACATGTTTGAGTATGCGCTGGTTGCCGGTATTACGGCATCCGGAGCAGATGCATTTTTGCTGCATGTTACCACCACGCCAAGTGTGGCATATGTAGTCCGTACAGAAAATTTCGACTGCGGCATTATGGTTTCTGCCAGCCACAATCCATATTATGACAATGGAATCAAGGTCATGGATGGAAACGGACACAAGATTTCAGCAGAGGTGGAAGCTGCACTGGAGAAATACATAGATGGGGAGATGGGAGAACTGCCTTTTGCATTGCGTGACAAGGTTGGTGTGGCGCGAGACTATGCGATCGGACGGAACCGTTACATCGGCTATCTGATTTCTCTGGCTACCAGATCTTACGATGGGATGCGCGTGGGGCTGGATTGTTCCAACGGAAGTACGTTTAATATTGCAAAGAGTGTGTTTGATGCGCTTGGTGCCAAAACATATGTGGTTGGCAATGAGCCGGACGGTACCAACATCAATATGGGATGTGGATCGACACATATCGGGAATCTGCAGAGACTTGTCCGGGAGAAGAATCTGGATTGCGGATTTGCGTTTGATGGAGATGCGGATCGGTGTATTGCCGTGGATGAGAACGGTATGGAAGTGCACGGGGATTATATCCTGTATGTCTGTGGGAAGTATCTGAAGGAATGTGGCCGTCTGCAGAATAATACGGTGGTTGCCACGATCATGTCCAATATGGGATTGTTCAAAGCGATGAAGCGCGAGGGCATTGAGGTATGTGTGACCACGGTTGGCGATAAGTATGTCAATGAGGCGATGGTTGCCAACGGATATGTGCTCGGCGGAGAGCAGTCCGGACATATCATTTTCAGTAAGCATGCGACGACCGGAGATGGAATCCTTACGGCATTGATGCTGATGGAGGTGATTCTGGAGAAGAAGCAGAGCCTCGGCATGTTGTGTAAGGGAATGCAGATGTATCCGCAGCTTTTGCAGAATGTAAAGGTGGAGAACAAGGCGGCTGTTACAGGAAATGCGCATGTGCAGGAAGAAAAAGAGCGTATTACCGCTGCGCTGGGTGAGAATGGAAGAATCCTTTTGCGTGAGAGCGGTACGGAGCCGGTGATCCGTGTGATGGTTGAGGCACAGAGTGATGAGCTTTGTGCGAAGTATGTGGATGAGATGGTGCAGGTGATCCGGGAGGAAGGGCTTGCAGTGGAGTAGAATGGAATAGAATAGTGAGATGATAAGGGGAGCCGGCGCTGGTGCGCCGGCTTGTTTGTTATATATTTTTTGCCATGTTATGCTTTTGAGAAATTAAAACGCGAATTGTCATTTGCGTGAAAAATGCTTGATAAACGTAAACGCTCAATAGTCCATACATAGAATACCAACAGCAAATTTGAGAAAATAGACTAAAATATTAAGACGGTCAAAAAAGTGTAGTCTTAAAAGTTTAGGCTAAACTTTCGCGACAGATGGAGGAAGTCTATGAAATCTCAAACAGCATTGGTTGCACGCAAGTGTCGTCTTAACGAGTGGACCAGAATGGTTCACGATTGTAAGAACCGCCCTGCGGGCATGTCCGTTGATGAATGGTGCGAGCTTAATTCTATCACAAAGGCCAACTACTATTATCGCATGAAACAAGTCAGAATCGCCTGCCTTGATGCATTACCATCAGAGGAATCGGAACATGCAGTGGTTCCTGTTCCGTTAGAACTAATGGAAGAATCAACAAGTGTTTCAACTGTATCGTCGAATAATACTTCTTATCTTGAGTTATATGCCCATGGAGTGACACTTCGCGTAACGGAAGCAACTTCAGAGACGCTACTGGCTAAGGTACTTGGGGTGCTTGCCCATGTTGAATGATGCTACGTGCTTCAAACAGGTTTATATCGTTTGCGGATATACGGATCTAAGATCTGGTATAGACACTCTGGCATCAATCATTGATGCAAAGACAGATAACAGTCCATTTGTTCCGGATACACTCTATGGCAGACCGCATCAAAGGTCTTGTCTGGGAGAAGGATGGTTTTCTCCTCTTATACAAACGCCTTGAGCAGGGAAAATTTGTATGGCCCAGAAACGAAGCAGAAGTCCGGGCTATAACCAGTCAACAATTCCGCTGGCTAATGGAGGGCTTAACCATTACTCCAAAGAAAGCAGTTCAGGAAGTCAAGCCTCCAGAACATATGTCATGATGATTGATTGTGCAAAAGGTAGAATTTTTTGCCATGAAAAACGACCGTATAATCACGGTGTTTTCCACCATCTGTAAGACCAAAAACCTGTATTGTAAGCGAGTTATTGCGGTTTTATGTAGTTGCAATTTATGGCAGCTATGGCCTAGGATGGTATATTAACTATTTTGATTAATAGCTATGAAGAAATTACTTTAATGTTACAATATTTGTATAATAACTATATAACAAATAATGTATTTGTTTCGGGTAGAATTAATCCGGATGATTTATCGGATTACAAGTGCTTTGAAATGGAAAAGGATATTGTTTCTAATTTAAATCCAGCAGAGGGTTTTCTTACGCTATTAGGGAAAAATCTTTGTGACAATGATTTTTCTATATATACAGGATTTGGGGCTGGAGTTGGAAATTATATATTATCAGGGATATTGTCGAGTGATAAATATAATAGTGCTGATGTTATAAATGATAAAATACATATTAGTAGTTTGTTTGATGTTGAAGATAAAGAACGAATTCGAAGAAAAATGATAAAACAATGTAGCTGTTCAATAATAGTGTTCGGTTACGGATACGAAAACTCAGGAACATATAAAGAATATGACATCGCTGTGAACAAGGGGGAATATATTATACCGGTAATGAAGACTGGCTTAGCAGCAGAAAAAATATATAATACATTAAAGCAAAAGAATACAATTAGAGAGATGAAATTTCTGGAGGTGGAAAATAAGATTAGTATAACGGTACAGGGGATTATACAATTATTAATTAACCATAAAGAACAAAAAGAAAAGGAATTAAAGGAAAAAATATATTCGGAAATTGCGCTTTCAGGAATTGGTGTTTTTTTAAGTTACCATTATCAAAGTGACCATAAAATTGCAAAAGAAATTACTAACTTAGTTAATAAAGATAGAACAAATATGTTCACAGTGGTGCAAGAAAAGACAAAAAGAAAAAATCCAGAAAGCATAAAGAAATGGGTGGATGAAAATATTAAAAAAACTAAGTTTACAATATTACTTATTAGTCAAGAAACATTAAAAAGGGAGTATGTGTCTTATGAAATAGATAAAAGTATTGAACATGGAAATACAATAATTCCTATTCTGATTGACAATGATGATAGTTTGTCGAAGGATGATGAGCTCAAAATGGATTTTGATAAATTACCAAAGAAATTTTGTAAAAAGATTAGATGGTGGTATAAAGAATGCGGAAGGGATAATATTATTAATTGGTTAAATGAGGAATTAGGAATATAATATAGCGAACATTTGAGAAATACAATGCGTTTTTTGGAAAATCTTATTAAGTGATCGTATTTGTGAAAAATAGCAAATGACGAGGAAGGATGTTTTGAAAATAGAAAATTAGAAATGTAATTTCGTAAAAGAGTTTAAAAAAGTGTATTATGATAATTATAATCAAAGATTCAGATTTTTAATTACGGGAACTGTAAGCGTGATTTTACCTATATTGATGATATTGTAGAGGGAGTGATGCGTGTGATGCAGGCTCCACCGGAAAAGAAGACAGGAGAAGATGGGTGCCGATTCCGCTGTATGCGGTATACAATATTGGAAATTATCATCTGGAGAATTTGCTTGAGTTTGTGGATATATTGCAACAGGAACTGATCCGAGCGGGCGTTTTGCCGGAGGATTATGATTTTGACAGTCATAAGGAGCTGGTGCCGATGCAGCCGGGGGATGTGCCAGTTACTTATGCGGATACATCGGCGTTGGATTTAAGCCGAGTACGGATTTGCGGATGGGGTTACGAAAGTTTGCGGAGTGGTATAAGGAATTTTATAAGATATAAAATGATAGTAGAAATCATTTTGATTCCTGCCTTTTTATAAATAAAGAAGTCGTAAAGTAAGTGTTTATGTTGCAGTTATAACTGAGCATGTGATTTGAATATATTTAATAAAGTGTTACAAAATGTAACAAAAAACAAAAAACACTTGAATAAATGCACGAGTAATGGTATAAAATATAATATGTGATAGAAAGAGGTGTTTGTATGTTTACAAGTTTGAAATTGCAAAATTATAAATCATTAGTTGAGTTAAATGTTTCCTTTCTGCAAAAAAAAGGTGTTCCTAAAAAAATGATTATTGTTTACGGAGAAAATGGTGTTGGAAAATCTAATTTTGCATCAGCATTTTTTACTTTATGTGAATCTATGCAGACACTGTCTGTAAGGAAGGCTGTAATGACATTTCTTGAAGAGAAACAAGAAACTGCAAATAGGGATGCATTTATTAGAGCTGTATCTAGTAAATTAAGGGATACGGAAGCTATTATTAAAAACTGCAGAACTATAGATTCATCAAATAACATGCTTTTGGAATTTGGCTTTAATATTGATGGAAAAGAGGGCTCGTATTTGATTGAATATGATGACATCCAAATTGTTCATGAAAGATTAGAGTACGCATTAGTAAAAAATAGATGTGTTTTGTTTGATATTTCGTTAAATGAAAGAAAAATTAATAAAAAATTATTTTTGGAAAGTGAATATGCTAATGAAGTGGAAGAAAATTTGACCAAATATAAAGGAAAACATAGTTTGTTATCTATTATTTTTAACGATATAGAAGAAAAAGCAGATGGATATGTTAAAAAAAGGGTTCATCCAGCTTTATATAAAATTATGGGGAATTTCATAGCCATGTCTGTAAATTTGAAACATGGAAATCATGGGGAATTGGGTAAAATTGGAGTATCACATGAAATTTTAAGTGAATTGCAGTCGGGGACATTAAATGTAGAGGATGAGGAAGAATTAGACAAAGCTGAAGAATTGTTAAATAATTTTTTTATTCGGACGTATAGTGATATTAAAGAGGTATTCTATAAAAGAGAAAAAGTAGATGAAAAAAAATTTAAGTATGTATTGTATTTTAAAAAGAAAATTTATGGAAATCTAGTTGATGTGAGCTACAATTCGGAATCAACAGGAACGTTACATTTACTAAATATACTTCCATATTTATTGATGAGTGTAGAAGGCTCTGTAGTGGTAATTGATGAATTGGATACTGGAATCCATGATTTATTGGTTGAAAATCTATTAAATAGTATTATCGACTCTATTGGGGGGCAGTTAATTATCACAACGCATAATACAATGATTTTAGATTCTGAAATTAATCCAGAGTATATTTATACATTTGTGGTTGATAGAGATGCAAAAAAAGAACTTGTTCCAATAGTTGAATTTGAAGATAGAATGCATCCAAATCTGAATTATCGAAATAGATATTTGAAAGGAATGTATGGAGGAATTCCTAATATTGCAGATATAGATTTTGGCGAATTGAAAGATATCTTAGACTAGAGGTGTGTTATACGTGAAGAGAAAACCGAACTATTTAAAAAGTGTTGTGATAGTGCATGGAAAATCAGAGAAACAAATATGTGACTATATTAAATTAAATCTAAGATGTCATATGGAAATAGTGGGAAGAAAAAAGGGTGGAAACTCTATTCAGATAAATGGAATTCAATCCTTTCTGGAGTCAGACAGCCGCTTTTGTTCTTATGATTCTTTTTTATGTTATTATCCAAATGTAGAATTAATTGGAAAAAAGAAAAATTTAGCAGTGTATTTCAAAATATTTATTATAATGGATACAGATGATTGCACTGATGAGACACGAAAGCGTTTTATTACCAAGGAAATGTTTAAAGGACATTGGGCATATGATTTTATAGTTCCAATTTATAATTCGCCGGAATTAGAGAGTGTAATGGTAAGAGCTGGGATAAAATTTGAAAAAAAGGGAGAGGAAAGAAAAAAGAATATATTAAAATTTTCCCTACAGATAAAAAATACTTTAAGAATGAAGCAGTTGAGTTAAGGTCATTCGCAGACAAACTACAAAGTATTAAAGAAACAAATTTGGATGAATTCATAAGGCATTGTATAAAAAATAGTTAATTTGATTTTATAATGATAGTTTTTGTAGAGTGATATAAAGATTCATGATAGCTAAAATATTTGTCAAAGAAGTTTAGTTCTAAGAAAGCAAGATATTAGTGATAAATAAAAGAGCTTCCTTTTCAGAATTGTGTGTTTCTTGACTTAACAGTATAAATATACATTTCACAAGTTATACATGAAATATAAAAAATAAATACTGCTATGGTCAAGCTTTTTTGTAACACTTGTGGCTAAAAATTATAGTGATTTAATTATGCGGATATCCGCGCTTCATGAGGGATGGCATAATTGTTGAAATTATGTGGACGCACATAATTATATTCCACATATGCAAATTCCTCTATTGTTTGATAAAGCGATTCCTCTGTCTGAAACTCCCGCAGGTTGGCACATTCATTCTTTAAAGTATTGAAGGATCACTCCATGGGAGCATTATCATATGGATAACCTGCTTTGGTAAAAGGGTCTGACCCCAATGTGGTCAACCTAGCGTCAACTTAAGAAAATCAATCCATAAATCCGGAAAAGCATGTTCGAAAAATCTTGGGCGGCACCAGACTGGGACCGTAGCTGAACTAAAAATAAGCGCACTTTAATAAGGACTGCGGCAAGCCACAGAAAAAACGATGGTCAGAAAGCTGCTTTTTGATTATTGAAATGAGTTCTTCCCTTTGTCTTATTTTTCTTCCGGCGGAATGATCGTCCCGGTATGATCTGGGAGCGACAGCGAAGAGAATCCTGAAACAGCAGATCAATGGAAGGCAGTTTCAGGATACCGCATAGGATTTTGGGCAGGATACGTTTTATGCGTCCGATCACAAAAGCACGGTTGGCCTGATACCTGTATTTATTGGAACTGCGGGACGAAACCAGGAGTTCCTCATCTGCTTGATTTTTGATCAGGGAAGCCAGATTGGAAAGCAGCATATTGATGAAAAATTTCTGAAAAACAGAAACCGTAGTAGCACCAGAGAATTCTTCCATGGAAAGGCGGCTTTTCAACTCTTTATATTTGGTTTCCACCGGCCAGCGATAAAAATAAAGTTCCTGAAACATTGCCTGTGTGATGAGCGGATCGAAAAGGTTGGTAGCGAGATATTCTTTTGTGCCGTCATCAAGAGTGACTTCAATGACACGGACATCAATGTCAGTGGTACCATCCTTGGAATTGCCTGGAAGAAAGGTATGGACGTCGCCAGAACATTTTTTTGCGAGATTGTACCCTTCTTTGAGGCGCATAAGACAGAGATGTCCATGCTCCACACAGTAGCGGAAAAAATTTTCAGAATAATAGCCCCGGTCAAAGATGACAATACTGTCCTGATAAATGTTGAGAGCTTCCAGATTTTTCAAATGTTCCAGGGCAGCAGCACGTTCAGAAGCAAGATAGCGTTGGAAAGAGGAAAAATAAAAGGCAATGCCATTAAGCCAGTTGTTCGAAGTTTTGTTCGATAGCTCAGTTGTTGTCAAATATCCGATATTTTGAACTCAAAAAGCCAAAACAGGTATGCCAAAAAGACAGATGCTGTCCATCTGCCAAAAAGAAGGATATTCAGTTGCAGAACTTACCGATATCCAAAATGAATTGCGCTGATTCCACGGAGAGGCCGTTGAAACTGCCGGAACCTGTCTTTCACTGCGTGGACATATTTCATCATCAGCCGGATAATATCGATGTGCCTGCCGGAATCCCTGCGCATGAAGAACTTTCTGGCTGTTTTTAATGCTGAAGAAAAGTCAAGTTCATAGAGATACTTGTTGCTGCCATCCCGTTTCTTTTTCCGGTTTTCTTCTGCCGCTTCGTTTGCGATAAAAATGCCGAAATTGTACAGAATCAGGCGGGAATAGATTTCCTGTTTTAGAAATTCCGGCTGTTTTGATCTTAACAACGCGAAACTGCAGGAAATAAAGATGACTGTGGTTTTTCCTGAGAAGCTCATAAAAATGAGGGGTATTTTTACTGGGATTGATGTAGCGGTAAACATCTGACTGGCTTTTCATAATATTTGTGGCTTTATCCGTAAAAAAGCGCTTTATCGTAACATCAAATTCTTCAAGATCATCCGGAAACTCAGATGCATAATAAGAAAGAATGCTTTTCGGGGAAGATGGCGATTTTACACGGAAAACGTAACCCAGGTTTTTGAGCTCACAGTGGAACAGGAGATCATAGGATTCGTAACCGCGGTCTGCAGTTATAATATATTTTTGCGGGTCATCGGGTGTGAAATGATCCAGCATGGAGTGGAGCGCTTCACGCTCATCCGGCTGTTGTCCGGGCTGTATGACGACATCAAGGAAGGCTTTGCTGATAACATCAACAAAACCATTTAAGTGCATGTGGTTGTAACCTTTATAGTCGATAAGCCGGGGCTTATTATAGTCCCCGATAATATCAGAATTGGTAGCATAGACAACGTGGCACCCATCGCAGGCGAGAATACAATGGTCTTTGAATTTGTCCGTAGTGGATGGAAAAGAAGAAGAGAATTCCGAAAAAAGGTATTCAAAAGCAGAGAGGGAAATCTGTCTGCGGCGCTGGCAGAAAGCAGACTGTGAAGGGATAAGGTCAGGGTCCAGGTCAAAGTAATCCATGATCTCATCATTCGTGCTGCCTTTCTCCATGCTTATGATCAGACGCATGGTATCATAAAAAGATAGTTTCCCAAGATGCTGGCGTGTAAAATCGTGGCCAGGATTTTTGGAAAAGAGCCAGTGATGTTCAGCCATGGATAAGATGATAGAATTCAATTTTTCTTTTACATTTGACGGATAATGGTTCATAATAAAAATGTGCCTCCTTAGTTTTGCAGGGTTTTGGGATAGAATGATTCGTGGTGGAATCAATTCCCTTTATAAACTAAGGGGTCACCTTGTTGTCCCAATGGACAACAAGGTGACCGCACATTTTTTATTGCATGTCAATAGAAAAATGCAAAAAGAAACATAAAATATGTTACATAAATGTTAAATAAGTGCCAGCCCCAAAATAGAACAAAATACGAAAAGCTGTGTGTTGTCAGTGTTATAATAATTTTGAAAAAAGTGCTTGTTAAGCTAGAGAAGCTAAAAGGCATTGGATCAAGAGGTGTCTGACACAATAAAATTTTTAGGATGATTTCAATTTTATTTTGTAAGACAAGCACTCAATATAAGCATGTTAAGGGCAGAGACAGTGCTATGATTTCCATCGCCGGCTTATCTTTACAGTTTGGAAGCACTAAGTTCATTCACAATCACCTGATATACAGTTGAATATTTCATTAGTATCTTTGAGTAATTTGACGAAATCATTTTATACTCGTTAACTGCCTTGCTGAGTTTGTGCTGGTAGTTTTTTTGTGCCCAGAGTTCGATATAAACCAGGCAGCCAAGGAAATCTATATGATTTTTCCAAAGATTATAGTTTTGTTCTTTGAGTGTTGCTGAGTACAGAGGCTTGGTGAATTCAAATTCGTAATTTTTAAATCGTTTCATAACAGTTTTAAATGAGCCGGTATCAAGTTCATGAATATAGCTGAGAATAATGAGACTATTTTTTATTGTCTTGATCTGGTCATAAAATGATTTTTTATTTTCTACCCCGTTTTTATATGGTTCTGTAACAAGCTCCATAAGATATTTGCCAGCAACCGTGTTAGTTATGACTCCGCGTTTGACGAGTGTATCATATATTTTACATACATCTTCTACATTTCGTGTAGAAAGTGTATGTATTGTTTTGAACAGATCATCATTGCCAATCACATCTGAGATATTGGATTCTGTAATTATAGCTGCAAATATTTTTATGACATCATCAATTTGCTTTTGTGTTTCTTCATAAAGTCCATTTTTCCTGAAATACCGTGTCTGCAATTCTTTAATCGCATAGATTAAAGTTAGTAATTGTTCTTTGACAGATAAATTTGAACAAAGTTTTCTAAGGATGACAGGAACGTTGACTTTTTTTGAGGTTGTAAAGTTCCTGCACGAATAAGCGATAGCAATTGCTCTGAGAAATGGTACATCGCATTCGAGCATTGCTTTCGTGATTGCTTTATTATTTTTGGAAGAACATAATAAATCTGTCAAATTGGTGATGAGCATTGCGGCAAGTCTTTGGGTATTGGAAGGTTGCGGTACTCTGTTGTCTTCTGATAATAAACTTTGATAAAGTTCGTTTAAACAATCAATTGCTTTGACAGGTGCTATTTGACAGAGTAATTCGACTGCAGATTTAATAGTCCAGCTTTCGTTAAAAAAGCGATAGTCAAAATAGTAATTTATAAAGTTATCAGCAGAATCGATAAGTGAAAGCTTAAAATTCATTTGCTTTGTGAAAATCTGTGCAATGCTTAAGAACTGTCTTTCTTCGTAGCTGTCTCTTTGCGATAGCTTAATTGCATTTTTATATGGAGTACTTTGGTAATGTTTCAAAATAGTTGCCAGTTTGTCTTCGATATTGTCAAGCTTATGGATATGAGCGACACAATCATCATATAGTTTTCCGGGTGTGATATATGCCAATTGCTCTAATGCACCAGAAAGGTCGTTATTACATAATGTAATATATTCTTCTTTGGTTGAAATTGGTTGAAATGGTTTTTCTTCCACAAATTGGGAGGTATTGTTTTCTTGGCTGGCATTAGGAGCAGCGGTCTTTTCTATTTCAAAAACATTTGTTACGTTATTATTTTTTTGAAGTTCTGTAATTAATTTACAATAATATTCGTCTACGGCAATGCATAGGCGGTTATTCAAAGAAACAATAAGGGAACTGTGTTTTTGAGCTTCGTTATCTAAAGAGTTGGTCATGCTGTAAACGTTTGGTATTGGTGTATCTTTGCAACGAAGAATGATGTATCGGTCGTGCAGGGTATCGGCTGGCAGGACATATACATTCAGCTCACTCAGACCCAATATTTCCTTTGGCTTTTCGAGTCTTTTAATAGAAGCAATGCGCTCTTTGTCATCATTCGTGAAAATAGTATAAGCAACATGTGGACTTTGAATATTTCGGATAATTTTTCCGAGGGCAGTATCATTAATATATGGGTCAATAATGATTATTTCATAACATGGATGTTTTGATAAAGTGTCTCCTAACCATTTTAAGAAACGGCGATGTTCGTCATTGCCTTTTTCAAAAAATATCCCTTCGTTGTTTTGTACGTTTTGGTTTATAATACAACTGCAGGTTTTAGAAACCATGGTTTCGTTTTGATACCATAATTCGTTTGCATTGTCTCCGAGCGAAAAAGTATTGCTGGATGAGAATGTTCCTTGTGATAATGATGTATCTTTGACTTTTGTCTGCTTTTTCATTTTTTGAGTCCAGGAATCTTCAAGAGTAAAGCGTTGTTCTTCTAAATGCATAGAAATCTCGATACTTCTTATGAGAGTTGCGTTTTCCGCTGCAATGAGATTTGTTTTTGTCGCGTCTTCATTGGTTTTATATAACCGTATTTCCACGGTACTGACATTTTCCTGAAGTGGAAGAAGATAGGTATAATCATCCTTTTCCACATTTACCATTTCAAGGTGCTCAAAAAAGCAATTATGTGTATTGCAGATGCGAAGAAGCATTCCGTATCTGCCTTCGAAAATATTGTGATCCAAAGTGAGGGTTAATGATTCAGCAGTTATTTCACCATTTTTTGGCTCTTTTTTTGTGTTTATTTCAAAGTCTAATCCGTTATCGCTCATGGTTGGTTTATGAAGGTAGGAGAGTACTTCAAAATTACCTAATCTTGCAAGATCATGGATGGAAGCATTGCGGTAAATTTTCTTTAGAAATTTGTGCAGATAAAGAATGTGGGCTGGATCTTTTGTCACATGCTGTAATAAAAGTCCCTGAATGTTTTCGGACACAAAGCTTTCACATTGCATGGTCATATCATTAATACTGATTTGTGGGCGGACACCGCTGATCAGATTGCTTGCATGGTCGGAGGCTTCAAGCAGATATGCAGGACGATATTCTGGAAGTTTATAAAAGAAAGGTAACAGATCGATATTATTCTTAATGTCATCTGTACAACCGTTGCATTTTAAAGTGATATCATTTTTTTCTGTGATTTCACTTAAAACAGGGTTTTTTTCTAAATGTTTGAGGATATTCAGGAGAGTGGCTCCGATGCAATATCCATTAACTTCTATAATGTCATTAAAGTCATGGAAGTAGGAGATTTCCCAGGTGTTAAGACCTCCAGTGGTCATATTGAATGGATAGCTGTAACCATAAAGATATTCGATGTCACAGGCGGCAGCTGCTTCTGGGTCTTCTGTTTTTTTATTTACAATATAGTAAAGTTTGATGAGGTATGTGGCTGTTTTATCAACTCCGCCCCACCTGACTGGAGATTTTACGTCCGGATCGAAGGAAACAATATTGTCCAGGGAGCAGCCAAGGATGTTGCAGATTTTTTCAAGCACTTCCATAGTAACTGGCTGGTTGCTGGAGAGTTTTGCAAAGGTTGCGGAGCTGACACCAAGCTGATTCATAAATTCTGTTTTTGTCAGGTTGTATTCTGAAATTAATGTCCAGAGTCGGTTGTAATTAATCATGTGACTCCTCCTTTTTGTGCGAGACTATTGGTTATGGAGCTTATTATAGATAGAGATAAGGAAGAAGTCAATACCAATTTTAGAAAAATAAAATAAATTTTAAAATCATAAAAATATATTTTCTTTTATACCACATCACTGCTGTGGATGCCATTGATCTCTATAAGAGCCGGGATACATCCGAAAAATTGTTCAGGGAAGATACAAGAGGTGCCTGACACAATAAAATTTCGATGTTCCAGCAGATATGTCAGATATTTATAAATGTTGCGTTCATTGGCTTTTGCACTTGCCCTGGCAAAATATGATTTACCGGTTTATTTCGTTGGAGGCATCGGTGGATTCATTGGTGTAACGATCTATGCTTTTTTCCATAACCGCATGATGGCTTATGTTGAAGACTGCATATATGGCGGAAAATGGGATGAGTATAAGGGGAAGAAAACTTTGATTAAAAATGGAATGAAGGCGGTGGGGAAAAATAAGATCCGGAACTGCTGCGATGGCAAAAGATAGAAGAAAAGAGTTGCTGGAGTTGATAACCGTAACATCCGTGACATGTTCCGTCTCATGACAGAGTTTTCCTTTGATTTTATTATCAATTCACAGGTGCTTTGGGGAGATTGTGATACATTGGACGCGCTTGCCATCTACCAGTTAATACGACCGGAAAATGCAAAATTTGTGACAGTGATGCCTTATGTGTGGAATGGGCATTCCAGAGAACTTATGGAAAGTGAAGAGGCTGTAGAACAACGGAGGACAGAGATTGAACAGTCAGCAGGAGAATAATTGTATCGCATATTTTAAATCCAATCCCGTGTGGAACAGAGTTTTTCGTGGATTTTGGGAAAAGTACCGGTCTTATGGATCTTTTTCAGGAAAAGTTGTGTTACAAAAAATTACAGCGGAGGAAGTCGAAGGACTTGAGGGATTTTTTGTAAAGAGTTACCATGGGGAAAAAGAGTGTGACGGTATCAGCGGAGCGTTTTTCCCAGGCATTGTTAAGCAGCAGGTTTTCTAATATGACACCAGAGCATTTGCTGGAGTTATATTTTCGGGAAAAACTGGTAGGTAAAAAAGAAGAACGACAGTTGGAAGAACAGAAAAAAGACCGTTTTTTACAACACTGGAAGGAAAAATATCAGGGAACACCTGTGGAAAAAGTCTTGTCAGAACTGCTGGATGTGATAAAGGCAGGTCATATAAAAAATTTAAATGAGTGGGAGCAGTCATTGATGCTTGGTGCAGAAATCTATAATTGTTTTCCATTCAGAAAAAACGAGACAAAGTATCTTGCTGTTTTTGCAACGGAAATCACTGGAAATCCACATGCATTTGATCCAAAAGGTTCCTGGGGAACTTTTTTGTATCAGGTGATCCAGATGGAATTGCGGCAGAGAAAGGTATTCCCACAGAAATCAGAAATTTTTCCAGCATTTTTCCGGCAAAGATGTTTTCTGGCAGAGGGAATCCTTATTGATGATATATCAAATTATGTGATGTTATCGCATGTAAAGGCTCAGAAAAAGGATGGTGATTTGCATATGGGGATGGAAGGGTTCTGGCAGGAGGATGATATGGTACAGATTCCGCTTGCAGTCCTTTCAAAGTGGAACAGAATATTTTGCAAAGATAATGAAATGTATATCGTGGAAAATCCGTCCGTATTTGCAGGCCTTTGCGCAGGGCACACAAAGCAGGTTTCCTGTATGTGTATGAACGGGCAGCCGCGATTGGCAGGGCTTGTTACGTTAGATCTTCTGGCGGCATCGGGAACGGTGGTATATTATGCGGGAGATCTGGATCCGGAGGGGCTTTTGATTGCGCAGAAAATTTCTGAGTATTATGCAGGAGAATTTCATTACTGGCACATGACAGTTGAAGATTATGAAAAAAGCAAGTCGAATGAAACAATTTCCGAGAAACGGATAAAAAGTCTGGAACGCATCACGGATACAGAGTTATTTCCGGTGGCAGAAAAAATGCGCCTGGACCGGCTGGCCGGATATCAGGAAAAAATAGAAATAAAATAGAGGCTTCTGGCATAATGGTGGAAGCCCAGCACCATAAATTAATAACAACATATTGAAAAAACCACTTGCGTCCCTTAATGTATTAACTGCGAAGAAAACCACAAAAGGAGTATTCACAAGTGGCTTTATTCTGGCGATAGCGGCAGGACGTGAAGATGTTAAGAGCTGGATAAAATGAGGAGCGAAAAAAACTCCTTTTTCCTTATGGTATGCAGGAGATTGTTTTTTGACAAAACGCGAATTGTCAATTTGGGAAAATGGTATTGTACTCGAAAATAAGAAGGCGTAAGACATGTTTAAAGCGGAGGAAAAGATAAGGAGGCAATTGATGAAAACAATCAAAAAAACAATTCTAAGTTTTACACTTGTATTTTTTATGATGATTTTGCCAGTCGGTGACAGTGCCGGCATGGTAACGGCACAGGCACAGACAATGGTCTATGTGACGCCGACCGGCAGTAAATACCATACCCACAAATGTGGGCGGGGAAATTTTTATCAGACGACACTTTCCAATGCATTGGCACGCGGTCTGACACCGTGCAAGAAGTGTTTTGGCTCATCGGGCGGATATTCGCAGACGCGGAAATCTTTTACGACAACCACGAAGAAGACAACGAAGAAAAAGAACACCAGACCGAAGATAAGTCCGCTGTCGATCAGCAGTACAAAGATTGTGCTTGTAAAAGGACAGAGCAGGAAACTTACGGTAAAGGGTGGTGCAGGAACCGTTTCCTGGGGCAGCAGTAATACAGCGGTGGCTGGTGTCTCCGCCGGAAAAGTGGTCGCAAAAGGAAAAGGCAAGGCAACAATTACAGTAAAGAAGGGAACGCAGAAGAAATCCTGTCAGGTGACAGTAGAAACGCCGGAACTGAATAAGACAGCAGTGGAGATGGACGTGGAAGATACGGTTTCTCTGGATCTGAAGGGATGCAGTCATGATGTGGAATGGACATCTTCTGATGACGATATATGCGAGGTAGAGGATGGCATACTGATACCGTATAGCAGCGGTACGGTTACAGTCAAAGCAAAAGTACATGGTATGGTGTGGAAATGCAAGGTGGTTATCACAGACAGCACAGAGGATGACTGGAATGATGATTTGGATGATGATTCGGAAAATGTCGATGACGGATATATGGATGACGAAGTGGACGCTGCTGCATAAACCAGTTGACAGATTCCTTTCGGAAGTATAATTATAAAAAACAAAGGGCGATGTTGTTCAGACACTGCCCTTTTTTTATTCTGGGGAACTTACAATAACAAGATATCTTGATGGACAATTACCTTCAGTTAAATATGTCGTTGTGATTCCAAAGGTATATTGGTATAATAAAAGTACTATAAGAAAGAGAATGTAAAAATGAAGAAAAGAATAATAACCTACCGCCAGAAAATAGATTCACTCTTAGCCAATGCGGACAATATCTCTCCGGAACAATGGAACGCAATTCTGCAGGAACACCTGACACAGATTGGTTTTTTCCAACATGAGAGGCTGGTACATCTGATCGTGACAGTTACATTTGCGATTCTGACAATGATTTCAATTGTGGCGGCGCTTATGATCTGCAATCCGTTGTTGTATGCGTTGACGTTATTGTTTCTGGTGTTGTTGTTTCCGTATATTATGCACTACTATCCGCTGGAGAATGAGGTGCAGAAGATATAAGTAGGAGAAAATCCATGGAATATATAAGAGTGACGAAAGAAAATATTGAAAACGAGCATATCTGCTGTGCGATTTCAAGCAACAAGGATATACAGGTAATATCAAAGAAAAACTGGCTGAAAGAGCGATTTGATGATGGATTGGTATTTCTCAAGAGTATAGAGCGTGGAAAATGCTTTATCGAGTATATTCCGGCAGAAAATGCATGGAATCCAATCAATGCAGATGGCTATATGTATATTGACTGTCTGTGGGTGGCTGGTTCTTTCAAGGGCAATGTTTATTCGAATGATTTACTGAATGCCTGTATAGAAGACAGCAAAGAGAAGGAGAAAAAGGGAATCTGTATCCTGTCAGCCACTAAGAAAAAGCCTTTTCTGGCAGATCCGAAGTTCCTCAAGTATAAGGAATTTACAGTCTGCGATGAAGCGGATAATGGTATTCAGCTCTGGTATCTGCCTTTTTCTTTGGATGCGGCTAAGCCTGAATTTAAGGAGTGTGCGAAGCATCCACACATTGAGCAGACAGGCTATGTATTGTACTATACCAATCAATGTCCGTTTAATGCAAAGTATGTTCCGGTGCTTCTTGAAGTTGCCAGGGAAAGAGGGGTTCCGTTTCAGGCAACCAGACTGGAAACGAAAGAAGAAGCACAGAATGCTCCGACACCGGTTACAACCTATGCATTGTTTTATAATGGAGAATATCTTACGAATGAGCAGATGAATGATAAAAGATTTATAAAGCTTCTGGATGGGATGGAAAAATAAATGAGCAAATTCGAACTCTACTCTCCGTAGGTTGAGGATATTCATACGCTGAAATAGAATGGTGTGGCAAAAATACTATTTGGGTAGTACGAGGGGGATTGGAATGGACAATATGACAGCAAAGGTAAGCTGTTTTGCAAGGGCTTATCATTATAATAATAACAGCATTCGCATTTTTACAGATGATATTGCGGAAAAACTGCTTGGAGAGGATTACAATCAGATAGCAAAGAGTATGTCTGATGGGATAGACTTTTTCTGCCCTGGATTTGAAGGAACGAGGGAGGAAGGATTAAGGCTCATTCTGGACAGACAATTATCACCATCTGTTTTAGGAAGAAGTGTATTTTGTGAGAGCAAATTAGCATATGCAATAGCGAATGGTTGTAAACAGTATGGACAACAGGTAGACTATATGTATGGAGAAGCACTTTATAAGCCTGAAATGAAAGAAGAATACCATATACTTATCTGCAAGATGCGTTTGGGGAAGCCGGTGCAGGCGAATGGGTGTCTTTCATACCGGGATCTTGGTATCTGGCAGGAACACTTGTTCTTGCGCATCATGCCGAAATTTGTTATACTGTCATCACAACATAGGGAAGCAGAAACGGTAGGCGGTTTGCCCTCACGAAGGAGGGTTTTTAGCCATGATTACATATTCAGAATTGTCTCAATTTTGTTTATTGCTCGTCGCTGTCATCAGTCTGGTAATTCAGATTGGACATAAAAAATAACCGCCCCTCGCCAAAGATGCGGTTATTTATGTAACTGTTCATAGGCAAACCGTCTACGGCTTCCCTTGTTGTCTTTATTGTAGAAAAAGAAGGCGAAAAAGTCAAGGAGCAGTTAGGATGCGTTTCCCTAGCTTAAAAGCCGTAGACATTAAGTGATAAACATGATACATTTATGGAGAAGAGAGACATATAATCTTCTCCATATTTTTTTGGAGAAAATTATATGGGTAAAATAAATATGCAGGATTTCGCAAAATTCCAATGATTAAGAAAGTGCATGATGTGCTTATATATCAGAGAACATACCATAAAGACATTGCGACTCGGTTTTCTCCGAGAGAAGGATTTGAGGATCTGGTATTTACTTCTAAGACGAACAATCCTATCAATGCAGCTAACATCAAAGATTCTATCAATTATATTGTAGATCGGATTAACAGAGAAAATCCAGAGCAGCTTGATCAGAATGCTACTGCGCCCACAGCTAGGTAGCCCAGATAATAAAAATAGTTTCGCAAACGCCTAATAACAGCATCAGTAAAAGGAGGAATCGACGAATGAGACAACGAAAAATGAAACAACGGAAATCAAAACAAAGCAAATCATTAGCAAAAATCCTGACCTTGGGGATTGCCGCAGCTACGGTCGTGTCATCCATGAGTGTACCTGGTGGATTGCTCGCACCGGAAACGGTATACGCGGACGACAACACCGGGGCGGCAGAGTCCGGAGATCAGGGCACAGAGCCACAGGAGAAACCACTTTCGTTTGATGTGGTCATAGGACCAAACGATAGCGCTACCGTATATGTTATGCAGGTGACAAATCTAGTAAATACTGATACGATGAGCTATCAGTATAGTATCAATGGCACAGATTATTACCCATTGCAGGAGCTTCAGACGAAAGAGAAGTTTGGTGCGCGTCAGATGGTTGATCTTCACGTCAAAGCGGTTGGATCAGATAATAATATTTTGTCAGCTGGCAATTGTAAGATTGAAACTCCGAGAGACAGCGACGTTCCGACGATCTCCGGTACTGACAAGTTTTCGGACCGCACGGAGGTGACGATCACAACGACCCCCGGTGCAATCGTTTATTACACAACAGATGATACAGTGCCAACAAAGGGATCGCAGCAGTACAAAACACCGATTACGCTGACAGAGACGACTACGATCAAGGCGATTGCGATAGAAGATGGTCATATCATGAGTGATGTGGTCGGAAGGGTATTTGCGAAAGAATCATCCGGCGGCAGCAGTTCGGATGGGGGCACTTCCGGTGGAAGCAGCTCCGGTGGAAGCAGTTCCGGCAGTAGCTCGGGCAGTGGCAGCAGCTCATCAGGCAGTTCCACCGACAGCGGATCTGAAACTGCTCCGCCACAGGAGGATAACAAGGACAAGACTACGACTAAGACTAAGACCGAAACCAGAGAAGATGGTACAGTTGTGACCACGACTGAAATCCGGGCAGAGGACGGTTCCATACAGATCAGGACCGAGATCAGAAATGAAAAGACAGGAATGAATATCGTGGTCAATGTATCGAAGAATGCCAAAGGGAAGATCACTTCAGCTACCGCAGAAATTCTTGATAGAGGTTTTGGCAATGTGAAGATCTCCGGGGAAGCACTTTCAGAGATCGTAAAGGCAGCAGGCACGAAGAAGGTAAAGACCACGATCAAGATGCTCACGAAAAACGACTGGGTCATCCGGGAAGTGACGGTCAATGTAAATACGCTTCTGAAAAGAACCGTGAGACCTAAAAAAATGAAGATCATCGAGATAGATCCAGAAACAGGTGAGAAGCTTGTAGTCAGTAAAATGCCTTTCAGGGTAGCGGCAGATGGAAGCGTTGAACTGGATCATAATGAGCTGGGGCACGGAACCTATGAGTTAGTGACAGCCGATGAGGAAGAAGCACTCACGAAACAAATACTGCGGTCGATCAAAGCCACGAAACAATCAGCCAGCATCCGCGAGAAGCAGGGGACGTACTTTTGGTTTAAGAAAGGGGTAAACTGGGACAATGTTGATAAAGTGACTTTTTCGGTTCTCAATCCGGATGTGGCGCGCGTTAGCTCAAATGGCAGGATCACGGGGCTGAAGCCCGGAAAGACAGTCGTCAAGGCGGTTGTCAGACTGCAAAACGGTCAGTCAAAGGTCATAAGAATGACCGTAACCGTAAATGAGAAGAAGTAACAGTTGTTGGAAATACGTTACTGGAATGAGGCACGATTAAACAGTAATGGGATGCCGGTGTCTGGCTGACAATCCCCCCCTGGGGCTTGTGGTTTTTCAGTTCTATGGTAAAGTAGGTACAGAAAAAACGAAGTCTCAGGGGGGGATTTTTATGCACATGGCAGATGCGCTGGTCACTCCGGCTGTGGCAGGTACGATGTATGCTTGCCCGGCGGCAGTGCTCGTATTTATCTATGAGGCGAGACCGGAATTATTATACGGAAGTGATGTGACACAGGCAGAGGCCGGAAAGCTGTCATTTAAAAAGATATTGGTCGTGTTGGCGCTCGCAGCAGTTGTGATCGGCGGTGGATTGTCATTGATGGCATCTGAATACCCGGATGGACTGGAATGGTCGATGGAGCAGGTCGCAGGTACGGCTGAACTGGAAGCAGACGGAGATGCGTATGAGACAGCGGCAGCTGTATATCAAAAATTTTGGAGATCTGGTAAACACAGCGGCCCCTATACATGTGAAGCAGGACTCACTGGTACACAATGTGCTTGCCAAATTTGTCACCATGCCGGGTGAAAAGGAAGAGTACACAGCAAGAGGTTCCGTGCTTATGGGCGGTGTGAAGCTGCACCAGAGCTTTGCTGCAACCGGATATAGTGACAAGACCAGATATTTTCAGGATTTTGGGTCTAGGATTTACTTTATGGAGAAGCACGAGGAAAAAATTTCAGACTAGATGTCAATGTTAAAGCAGTGCATTATCTCACCAAGAGCGTGGTCAAAAAGATGGAAAAGCAGTATGGCGGTTATATCCTAAATGTGGCAAGCTCAGCAGGAATGCTTCCGGCAGGACCATTTATGACGACCTATTACGCTACAAAGGCGTATGCAGCCAGCTTTACAAGAGCAGTAGAGAGGAATGTCTGACTTTACAAATAAACGATCGTTTACTATAATTGAAATGTAAACGGTCGTTTATTTTATGGAACAGGAGGTTTGTGTATGTCAAAAACTACAAAGGAAGATATATTGATTGTTGCATTACATTTATTTGCGAGAGATGGATATGAAGCAGTTTCTGTCAGTCAGATTGCGGGTGAGCTTGGCATGACAAAAGGTGCATTGTATAGGCATTATGAGAGTAAGAGAGATATTTTTGAACATATTGTAAAAAGGATGGAGCAGGGGGATGGCGAACAGGCAGAATCACATGATATGCCTGCTGATAAAAAGGAAAATGAACCTGAACAGTATGAAGAGATTTCTGCGGACAATTTCATGGAATACAGTAAATCTATGTTTTCGTATTGGACAGAAAATGATTTTGCATCGTCATTTCGAAAGATGCTTACGTTAGAGCAGTTTCGGAATGAGGAGATGCAGGCATTGTATCAGCAGTATCTTGTGTCCGGTCCGGCAGAATACGTGAAAGATATGTTCGAGAGCATTGGTGTTGTGGAGGCAGATAAAAAAGCAACCATGTTTTATTCCATCATGTTTTTCTACTATAGTCTGTATGATGGAGCAAAGGATAAAAAAAGAATAAAAGAGCAGTTTGAAAAAAGTATTAGTAACATTATATAAAGAAATGGAGAAAAGGAAAATGAAGGAAAATATTATCATTCGATTGGAAAGAGAAAATGAATACCATGAGGTAGAAAATCTGGTAAGGGAGAGTTTCTGGAATGTGTATCGCCCAGGCTGTCTGGAGCATTATGTACTCCATCAGCTTCGCAACGATCCGGCATTTGTTCCAGAATTGGATTTTGTCATGACATTAGATGGACAGCTGATTGGACAGAACATGTTTATGAAGGCTGTGATTGCAGCCGATGATGGCAGAAGTATGCGAAATGAATTTCCGATTAAAAACTGGCACTTATATTAGTTGGAGCAGCTACGCTGCCGGAACTGTTTGATTCCATAAAATTGCAATACAAGCTTGTACTGAGTTTCTTTCATCTTGAAGATGCAGGGATGGTACTTGTGCAGGGAGCAAAGGATATTGGTGATGTAAAAAATACGGATGGACTGGATAGAGCATACGAATTAGGACTTTCTATTGGATGATTTAGAGGGGCGAATGACAATGAGTAAAAGAACAAGACAGTGTATAAGGTGAACTAATATGAGAATGGAAACGGAAAGGCTTTATTTATATCCAATTAGTAACGATGAGATGAGCTGTCTGATTGAAAAGGAAGCGGACGCAGAAATGAAGCAGGCGTATACCGAAATGTTGGAGGGTGCCTTATGGAACCTGACAACAGAATATGGTATGCAGTCTGGAACATGGAATTAAAAAATGTTCCGGGAACGATTGTCGGCGATTTCTGCTTCAAGGGTCTTGGAAAAGATGGCGTAGTGGAAATCGGATATGGATTAAGGAAAGAATTTAGACATCAGGGGTATATGGCAGAAACTGTAAAAGTAATTACGGAATGCCTCTGATTTTTCATGCGCAACCTGGTGGGACTTTTGGCGGAGTGTTACGATAAGCACTTCGCCATTTTTATTTTGATTAAGAACAGTCATCTTTTTATGTATAATCGCACAATTAGAACGAAAAAAGCCTTATGATCATGTGCGAAAATGAAAGTAAAACTTATTAGACGATATAAGGTATAAACTCATCATTTGAAAGAATATTATCTATTTATAGCATCCGTTTTAATAAAGCTATTCGACTAGGAAACAGTTGTTATATCGGCTAAAAAGTGTGATAAATAGGTAAAAAACGATAGTGTTTTTGCCGATAGTGTGATATACTAGTCAGTAGATTAGTATGTTTTGGATTTAATTTATAATGGATGGGGGATGGCAGATGAAATACCTTTTAGTTGCTGATATAGCAAAAAAATGGAATATGTCAGAACGCAGTGTTAGAAATTACTGTGCAAAGGGGCGTGTGAACGGCGCGTTTCTTACTGGTAAGACATGGAACATTCCAGAAAACGCAGAGAAACCGGAGCGCACCAATAAGAAAAAAGAAGAACCGATTACGCTGCTAGATATTCTAAAAGAGCAGAAGACCAGTAAATATACTGGTGGGATTTATCATAAGACACAGATTGACTTGACCTATAACTCTAACCATATGGAAGGCAGCCGCTTGACACACGATCAAACCAGATATATCTTTGAAACCAATACTATTGGCGTAGAAAAAGAAGTACTGAATGTGGATGATGTGATCGAAACGGCAAATCACTTCCGTTGCATTGACATGATTATTGATCATGCAAAAGCGACTTTGACGGAGAAGTTCATCAAAGAAATTCACTTGGTTTTGAAGAATGGCACCAGTGATTCCAGAAAAGATTGGTTTGCTGTTGGCGATTATAAGAAACTTCCGAATGAAGTCGGCGGCATGGATACCGCCCTTCCGGAAGAAGTTGCCGATAAAATGAAGGCATTGTTAACGGAATACAACGCCAAAGAAGAAAAGGCCTTTGCGGATATTCTTGACTTCCATGTGAAGTTTGAGCGAATTCATCCGTTCCAGGATGGTAATGGACGCGTGGGCAGATTGATTATGTTTAAGGAGTGTCTGAAATACAATATTGTTCCGTTCATTATTGAGGATAATTTGAAGCTGTTCTATTATCGTGGATTGAAGGAATGGAACAACGAAAAAGGTTATCTGACCGATACCTGTCTGACAGCACAAGATAAGTATAAGGCGTATTTGGATTATTTTAGGATTGAATATTAAACGAGCTAATTTCCAGACTATATAATAGGTAAAATGACTTTTGGGAAAAGGCAAACAAAGAATTAAGTTATAAATGGAGAAAGCGGATATGAATGACAAAAAAGGCGTAATATACATTCTCACAAATCCTTCTTTTCCGGATTATGTGAAAATAGGATATGCAGATGATATAGATAAACGATTGAAACAATTGAAAGATGACAAATTTTAATACCATTATCGACGATATATTTCCACTGGTAGATAAAACGGAATATATCAATGCATTGGCTTCCTATCAGCTTTTGATTATTGATGATCTTGGAGTGGAACGAAATTCAGAATATGCATTAGGAATTATTTTCACTGTCATAGACCGCAGAATCCGTTCGGGACGACCTTTGATCATAGTGACAAATCTTCCGTTGAGTCAAATAAAAAGCGAGACCATGTTGGATAAAAGGCGTATGGCATTATTGGAGAAATTAGATCTTGCAGTAGATAAAGATGCCAGTGATATGTGCGGTAGAGTTGGACTTGGGACAAGTAATATTACAGCACACTGGGGTCTGACCCCGTTAATCATGGAAAATACGAAAACTGTTTTGTAATAAGGTGGGACTGCTTGAGAAGTTCTCAATAATTTCTTAAGAATTAGAGCGCAAATCTTAAAGATATCTTCCTTTTTCAAACACAGGGTGTTCATATTCCTTTGCTAATCTATTATCATCGTAAACAACGACAAAATGTTAAAACTTAGGAAGGGAAAGGATATGAAACAGATAAACAGAGCAGCAGCGCAGATCACGCTTCTGGCAGCAGCGATCCTGATGATCGGATACGGTGCGATGCGCGGGGAGGCAGCCACGGTACTCTCAAAGGCAATCAAATTATGTCTGGAGTGTGTTGGAATTGGATAAGAAAAAACATAAAATATCACAGTTTCTGGCGCACTTTCGGGGATGGATTCAGGCCGTGGCAACGATTCTTACCAATATCCATCTGCCGAACTTCTTTAAAGGAGAGATTTACAGAGGGGATGCAAAGACGGTCTGTGTACCGGGACTGAATTGTTATTCCTGTCCGGCTGCAACCGGGGCGTGCCCGATCGGTGCTTTTCAGGCTGTAATCGGTTCTTCGAAGTTTAAATTTTCTTATTACATAACGGGATTTTTTATATTGATCGGCGTTTTGCTCGGACGATTTGTGTGCGGATTTTTATGTCCGTTCGGATGGTTTCAGGAGCTGCTGCATAAGATACCGTTTAAGAAATTTTCAACGAAAAAGCTTAAGCCGCTTCGTTATATAAAATATGGCGTGTTGTTGATTTTTGTTATTTTACTACCCCTTCTGGTGACAAATTCACTGGGAATGGGAAATCCGTTTTTCTGTAAATATATTTGCCCGCAGGGAGTGCTGGAGGGAGCGATTCCGCTTTCGATTGCCAATGCAAGTATCAGAGCGGCCCTTGGCAAACTGTTTACATGGAAATTCGGTATACTTATTACTTTTGTAATCCTAAGCCTTATGTTTTACCGCCCATTCTGTAAATGGATATGTCCGCTGGGCGCAATCTATGCGCTTTGCAATAAGGTATCTTTTCTGCAGATGAAGGTGGATGAGGATAAATGTGTATCCTGCGGCAAATGTGAGAGAGCCTGCAAGATGGACGTGGATGTCACAAAGCATCCGAACCATACGGAATGTATCCGCTGTGGCATGTGTATAAAGGAATGCCCGACGGAAGCAATTCACTATCAATATGGATTTGGAAATTCGAAACCGAACGACAAGAAAGCTTCCCATGAGTAAAAACGTTCAGGAAAGCAAATGAAATCAAACAATGAATAAAGGAGAATAAAATGAAGAAATTAACGGTAATGCTGCTTATTGCGGCGATGGTACTCGGAGTAAGTGCGTGCGGAAATTCTGCTAACAAGGAAAATACAGCAACAGAGTCGCAGATGTCAACGCAGGAAGCAGAAGATCTGGATGCAAAGATTAATGAATTGACACAGAAAGAGAACCGTATTCTTGAAAACCATAAGGCTTTATGGGAGAAGGTATTTAACAGCATTGACAAATCAACTGTCAAGGATGCGACAGCTACGAATTACGGAGATTTTCTGGCAAACTCTTTAGACAAAATTAAGGATAAGTTTACCGATGATGAACTCAAGTCTTTGAAGGAAGATGTTGAAGAAATCAAAAAGCTTGAGGATGAGCTTCAGCCACTTCTTGAGAAGCAGAGTGCGAATGCATCAAATAAGGATTCCGGCAAAGAGGGAGCAAGCGTATTTCCGGAGTTTCATGCAAAGGATCTGGATGGAAATGACGTGGACAGCAGCATCATTTCAAAGAATGCGGTCACGGTTTTGAATTTTTGGTTTAATGGATGTTCTCCATGCGTACAGGAGCTTCCGGAACTGAATAAATTAAATGAGGAGCTGAAGGAAAAAGGCGGACAGGTAATTGGTATCAATACAGATTCTCTTGACGGAAATGAGGATGGAATTGCTGAAGCTAAGAGTATTTTAGAGAAGCAGGGTGCAAAATATACGAATCTTTCCCTTGATTCCAACAGTGAAGCCGGAAAATATGCAACAAGCATTATGGCCTTCCCGACTACAATCGTGCTTGACCGTAACGGAAATATTATCGGAGAGCCGATCATGGGCGGTATTGATAATGACGAGGCATATAAGCAGCTGATGAAGACGATCGATCAGATACTGGCGGCTGATAAGAACTAGATAAGTCACTGTTCACACCTAACGGTGTTACCAGCAACGATTACAGCCCATTTAAAATGCCTCTACGAGGCATTTTAAATGGGCTGTAATCACTCAATAATTAATACTATGGCGCATAGCTTGACAGCGTGGTGTCAAGCTTGCGTCTGAACAGTAACGAACAGATAGATTAAAGGGTGGTAAAAATATTTTAGGAATAATTGATAAATTGAATTCTGTCTGATACAATTGCGCATGGGTGCTACCATAACGGTAGGCGGTTAGTCCTTCGGCAGAGGGACTGTGACCCTCTGATTACATAGAAACCCGTAAGGGAATCCAAGGAAAGGAGGGCTAAGCCATATGAGTATTGTTGACTTTATTGCAGTAGTAAGCTTCGGCTTAACCTGCTTTGGAATCGGATATTCCTTTGGTAAGGATAATAACAAGACACAAAAATAGCCGCCCACGTCTGGTAAACTAAGCGGCATTTTTGTCAAACTAATTTACTTGGACTAACCGTCTATCGGTAGCACTCTTTCTATAATTATACTAACACTATATAACTAATATGTCAAAGAATTTATTTCGTAAGAATGTGAAGGTTGAGGACAAGGCTGTGGTTACTGGCAATGCGCGTGTACAGAACGCCAGAAAGGAGATTATCCGGGAAGAAAATGAGAAGGCGCAGACGGAATGATTCTGTAATTCCGTCACTTCATGGGAGATAAATGTTATAGTGAATATAGAAACACGATAGCGTAGTAAGCAATAATTTCAGATGATCCAGGTTTGATCAGAGAGGAGAA
>ERZ772902.320-NODE-320-length-56529-cov-19.704891_pt1 | contig 56529 bp, 50 predicted proteins | sample MGYA00511470_ERZ772902 | MGnify/ENA primary metagenome ERZ772902 (study PRJEB29015, sample SAMEA2737717) | human gut metagenome | biome: human gut; feature: human-associated habitat; material: faeces | place: China | collected 2012 ... | reverse complement strand
GCCGCGGCGTCGGCCTGTGCGGCATGGACGGCCAGATGCTCCGCTGCACCGAGCTGGACCCCCAGCTGGGCCATGTGGGCGAGATCATCCATGTGGACCCCACCCTGATCCAGAACCTGTTGAACGGTGGCTACATCCCGGTCATCGCGACGGTGGGCATGGACGACCTCGGTCAGGCGTACAACGTCAACGCCGATACCGCTGCCGCCCAGATCGCCATTGCGCTCAAGGCGGAAAAGCTCGTTTCCATGACCGACATCGCGGGTCTGCTGCGGGATAAGGACGACGAGTCCACCCTCATCCCCGAAGTGGAAGTCTCCGAGATCGAGGGCTACAAGTCCGCGGGCATCATCGCGGGCGGCATGATCCCCAAGATCGGCGGCATGGCCGACGCCATCTATCAAGGCGTCCACGAGGCCGTCATCATCGATGGCCGCGTTCCCCACTCCATCCTGCTGGAGCTGTTCTCCAACCGCGGCTCCGGCACCCGTTTCTACCGGAGAAGTCATCAGGAGTAAGACTTGCTGAAAGTACAGAAGAACTGTATAATAAGAGAAAAAGCTCCCCCTTTGGGGGAGCTGGCGAGCGAAGCGAGACGGAGAGGGCGAGGACGCTCCGAAGGAGGAACAATCTATGGATTCCGAAAAAGTCATCAAGCGGGACAGCGAATACGTCCTGCACACCTATAACCGCAATCCCATTGTGCTGGAAAAGGGCCACGGCCTGTACGCCGAGGGCCCGGAGGGCCAGAAGTATCTGGATCTCACCAGCGGCATCGGCGTCAACAGCCTTGGCTACTGTGATGTGGACTGGGCCGAGGCCGTGGCCGAACAGGCCCACAAGCTCCAGCATACGTCGAACCTCTACTACACCGCCCCCTGCGGCAAGCTGGCCAAAAAGCTGTGCAAGCGCACCGGCATGAGCAAGGTCTTCTTCGGCAACTCCGGCGCCGAAGCCAACGAGGGCGCCATCAAGGCGGCCCGCAAGTACAGCTTCGACCACTACGGCAAGGGCCGCGATACCGTCATCACGCTGGTGAACAGCTTTCACGGCCGCACCATCGCCACCCTGACCGCCACCGGTCAGGAGGTGTTCCACAACTACTTCGGCCCCTTCAACGAGGGCTTCCTCTACGCCCCGGCGGGCGACTTGGAGGCGCTGACCGAGCTGGTGGACCGCCATATCTGCGCGGTGATGCTGGAGCTGGTGCAGGGCGAGGGCGGCGTTGTGGCGCTGGACCCGGAGTATGTTCAGGCGGTCCGGAAGCTCTGCGATGAAAAGGATCTCGTCCTCATCGTGGATGAAGTACAGACCGGCGTTGGCCGCACCGGCACCTTCCTGTGCTGCGAGCACTACAACCTCAAGCCCGATGTGGTGACGCTGGCCAAGGGCCTTGGCGGCGGTCTGCCCATCGGCGCGGTCCTGATGAACGCGAAAGTGGCCGAGGGCATGGGTGCGGGCACCCACGGCTCCACCTTCGGCGGCAACCCGGTGGTCTGCGCCGGTGCCAATGTGGTGGTGGACCGGATGGACCAGAGCTTCCTTGCCAACGTGAACGAGCGCGCAGTCCAGCTGCGCACCGGTCTGGCCAAGCTCCCCATGGTCAAGAGCATCTCCGGCATCGGCCTGATGGTGGGCATCGAGTTCTTCGGCAACGTCAAAGCGGCGGATGTCCTCGCGGCGTGCCGCGAAAAGGGCCTGCTGGTGCTGACGGCCAAGACGCGTCTGCGTCTGCTGCCGCCCCTGACCCTGACGGCTCACGACGTGGAGATGGCCCTGACCATCCTGAACGAGGTGCTGTCCGAAATGGCTCAGAAATCGCCGGAGGAACAGGCATGAAACATCTGCTGAAAATGGGCGACCTCACCCCCGAAGAGCTGACCCACATCCTCGATGTGGCGGACAAGCTCAAGGCAGACCAGAAAGCCGGGGGCACCGCCCCCCTGCTGAAGGGCAAGAGCGTGGCGCTGATGTTCTCCAAAAACTCCACCCGCACCCGCACCAGCTTTGAGGTGGGTGTGTATCAGTTGGGCGGCCTTGGAAATTACATGAATGCCGCCACCGAATTGCAGTCCGGCCGGGGCGAGCCCCTCAAGGATACTGCCCGCGTGCTGGGCCGCTATTACGACTGCGTGGTGTGGCGCACCTACCGCCAGAGCGACCTCGAAGAGTTCGCCGAGCTGGCGGGCGTGCCGGTCATCAACGGCCTGACCGATTACGCCCACCCTTGTCAGGTGCTGGCCGACCTGATGACCATCCGGGAGCGCCGCGGTGCGCTGGAAGGCCAGACCCTCTGCTTCATCGGGGATGGCTGCAGCATGGCCAACAGCCTCATCGTGGGCTGTCTGCTGGCGGGCATGAAGGTCCGCTGTGTCTGCCCGCAGGGCTACCGCCCCGCCGCCGACGTGCTGATGTTCGCCCACAAGTACGGCGAAAAGTTCCAGCTCCTGACCGACCCCGCCGAGGGCGTCAAGGACGCCGACGTTGTGGTGACGGCGGCATGGAACACCGCCCCCGGCACCCCGGAGAGCGAGCGCCGTCTGCGGGATTTCGCGGGATTTCAGGTCACGAGTCCGCTCATGAGCAAGGCAAGCTCCGACGCCCTGCTGCTCCACTGTCTGCCCGCCCACCGCGGCGAGGAGATCTCCACTGCCGTCTTTGAGGAGCACGCCGACGAGATCTTCACCGAAGCGGAAAATCGCCTCCACGTCCAGAAGGCTGTTCTGGCAGTGCTGCTGGCGAACCAATAACAAAGAAAACTGCCGCATCCGGGAAAACACCCGGTGCGGCAGTTTTTTGTTTTGTTGGGATTACACACCCGAATAGGCGGAGAAGCCGCCGTCCACGGGGAGGCAGATGCCGGTGATGAACCCGGCGGCGTCGTTGTTCAGCAGGAAGAGCAGTGCGCCCACGAGGTCACGCTTGCTGTCGCCGAAGCGGCCCATGGGGGTGGCGGCAAGGATCTTGCCGGCGCGGGCGGTGGGGGTGCCGTACTCGTTGTACCTCCGTTCAATCAGACTTTGCCCGCACCCTTGTCCAAGATCTTATTGAATCGTGTGAAGAAGGTGAAGGCGGTAACGGCTGCAGCAAGGATGTCGCTGACCGGCTCGGCGAGGAAGACGCCGAAAACGGGGTCGGAAACCAGATGCGGCAAAATGAAGATGAGGGGGATCAGCAGGATGATCTTGCGCAGACAGGCCAGCAGCAAGCTGACTTTGGCCTGACCCAGCGCCATGAAGCTCTGCTGGCACGCGATCTGAACCCCCATGGCGAAGATGCCAGCCATATAGGTGCGCATGGCCCACGTGGTGTACTCGATGAGGGCGGCGTCCGAAGTGAAGATGCCCGCCACCGCGCCGGGAACCAGCATCATCAGCAGCCAGAACAGGGTCGTGTAGCCGAAACAGAGGGTCAACTGGAAGCGGAAGGCCTCCTTGACGCGGCTCTTTTTGCCCGCGCCGAAGTTGAAGCTCATCACCGGCTGGCCGCCTTGGCAGATGCCCTGAAGGGGCAGGGTCGCCAGCTGGGAAGCGCTGGTGATGACCGTCATAGCGCCCACGGCCACGTCGCCGCCGTACCGGGCGAGGCTGGAGCTGAAGCTGATGGAGAGCAGACTCTCGGTGGAGAGCATGACGAAAGAGGAGATGCCCAGCGCTACGACGGGCAGGATGGTCTTCTTTTCCGGCTTCAGGTACTCTTTTTTCAGCTTGAGCGTGGTCTTGGGGCCGGTGAGGAAGCGCAGGATCCAGATGGCACCCACGGCCTGACTGAGCACAGTGGCGATGGCCGCGCCCTGCACGCCCAGACCGAGCGCGAAGATCAGGATGGGGTCCAGAATGATGTTGATGATCGCACCGATGACGGTGGTGAGCATACTGATCTTGGCGAAGCCCTGCGTTGTGATGAAGGGGTTCATGCCCATCACGATGAGGACGCAGACCGAGCCGAGGATGTAGATGCGGCTGTAGGCCAGCGCGTAAGGCAGGGTGGTATCGCTGGCACCGAACAGGCGCAGCAGGGTGGGCGCGCTGGCGTAGAACACGACCGTCAGGAGCACCGCGAAGATCATCAGCATGGTGAAGCTGTTGCTGATGATCTTTTCCGCCTGCTCCTTATCGCCTTGGCCCATGGCAATGGCGGTGCGGGGGGCACCGCCCGCACCAATGAGCATGGCAAAGGCGTTCAGCAGCATCAGGATGGGGGTGAACAGGCCCACGCCCGTCAGCGCTGCCGCACCGATGCCGGAGATGTGGCCGATGTAGATGCGGTCCACGATGTTGTACAGCAGGTTGACCACCTGCGCCACGACCGCCGGGATCATCAGCTGGAGCAGCAGCTTCTTGACGTCGCCGGTGCCCATATCTTGCTTTTTCTGTGTCTGAGGCATTTGAGTAGACTCTCCTTTTTAATGGGCTCGCCCTCTCCGTCATTGCTTCGCAATGCCGCCTCTCCCAAAGGGCGAGGTTTTAAGCTCCCCCCTTGGGGGAGCTGGACGCGAAGCGGACTGAGAGGGCAAGGCCGCTATAAAAATTAGAACGACAAACCGAAGTTCATCTCATAGTAGTTGCCGGCGGCGTCGCGGTAGGCGTAAGCCTTGCCGTTCTCGTCCTTCATGCTGTCGGGCATGTAGACATCCTTGGCGTAGCCGGGCACGTCGTTGGGGCTGACGCAGACGCCGTCCGCGTTGACAGCCAGAACCTCATCGCCCTTGGGCAGGGTCAGCGGCAGCTTGCCGACCGGGGCAAAGCGGCCGAAGATGACGTCCAGCGTAGCGGAAGGATAGGTGTCGAAGCCGACGGTCAGCGCGTCGGAGACCTTCTCGATGCTGCCGACTTCCCAAGCCAGCGGGCAGTTGATGTTGGAGACGACCTTGCCGCCGTGTGCGTGGACCGCCTCGGCGATGCCGGGGATGCGGTTGGCACCCACCAGCGTGGTCTCCTTGTGGGTCTCGGCGGTGGGCTTGCCGCTCTCGTCCACGTTGCAGACGGTCTTGTCCTCGCAGATGTCCAGCTCCAGATAGCCGGGGGTAGCGTTGAAGTACGCACCGGACTGGGGGCTGACCATCAGCAGGGCAATCTCGGCTGCGGCGGGGTCATCCACCAGAACCATATCGCCCAGCATCTCCCGCAGGGCCTTGGTCGCAGCCTCGCTGGCTTCGGCGCTCTTGCCGAAGGCCTCGGCGTAGACCTTGCAGCCCTTCTTCAGGGGCAGGGTGCCGTCATTCTTCAGCAGGACGACGCTCTCGCGGTGGACGCGGGCAGCCTCTTCCCAGTCGGCCTTGGTGGCTACGACCTCGGCGGCCTTCTTGGGGTCGGCGTAGGGGTCCTCGAACATGCCCTGACGGAACAACTCGGTCAGGGTGCGGCTGACGGCGCGGTTCAGGCTCTCGTCGGTCAGGACGAGGTCCTCCTTCTTGAAGCCGGCGGGCACTTCGTGGGTGTCGTAGTAGCCATTGGTGGCGCGGGCGTAGCTCTCCTCGCCCAGCTCGTTGTCCAGCAGACCGGAGATCAGGTCCACGCCGCTCTGGGTGACGGCGTAGCCGATGCGCTCCGGCTCGTCCAGCATATCGACGCCCCAGCACATGTTGTGGACGATGCCGGTGTCGGAGTTGATGTAGCCCTTGAAGCCCATCTGGCTGCGGAGCATCCCGTCGATGAACACCTTATTATAAGCAAAGCCGTAGGGGTTCAGCGCAAGGGGGTTGCCGTTGAAGTCCTCCTGCGGGGCGCTCTTCTCGGCGCAGGGCTTGGAGTAGTAGGGCATGATGGACTCGGCGTTGTGGCGGATGGCCGCACGGAAAGCCGGGATGTGATACTTCTGCAGGGAGCCGGGGGTGGCGTAGATGTTCCACTGACCAGCGGCATAGTGGGGATCAAAGCCGTTCTCACGGGCACCGCCGCCGGGGAAGTGCTTCACGGTGACGGATACGCCCTCCGGGGTGACACCGTTGCTGCCGCCCTGAATGCCGGGGATCAGGTGGTCAAAGATCTCCTCGATCAGCTCCGGGTCCTCGCCGAAGGTGCCGAAGGTGCGCTGCCAACGGGGGTCGGTAACGCAGTCGGCCATGTACATATAGCCCTTCTTCAGGCCGCATGCGTTCCACTCGCGGCGGATGGTGTCGGCGAATTTGTCGATGATGTCGATGCGGGCGGTACCCTTGACGGCGGCTGCGATGCCCAGAGTGCCGGGATAGGTGGCGAACACGCCGGTGGCGTCGTTCATGCCGAAGACGACCTCGCCGTTCTCGTTGCGGCTGTTGGACATGACCTGCATGGGCACGAAGTGCTCACAGGTCTCGGTCAGGTACTGCAGCTGGTTGAGGTAATCGGCCAGATCTTCGGGCGAGGGGCTCTCGCGGAGAATGACGTGGCGGTTGAAGCACTTCTTGACCATGTCGGTGGTGCTGGGCAGAGCCTGATGGCCGAAGATGCTGTCGGAGACATCCACCGGGGCCTCATCCAGCAAGCCGGTCTCGTCGCCCACGGGCTTGTGGCCGTTGGCGGCGAGACGAGGGGAGGGATACTTGGGGCCCATCCGCCAGTCGGAGGTGAAGAGCTGGCCGATCTTCTCGCTGGTGGTCAGGGTCTTGACGTAAGCCTGTGCGCGCTCTTCGGGGGAAAGGCGCCAGTCGTTGACGGCGCTGACGGTGCCGGTGCCGTCGATATCCTTGAAGTACAGGCCGTCCTGCGAAAGGACCTTGCGCTCCACCGTGCCGATGGTGGGGCCGTTTGCATTGACGTAGCGCTGAACGCGCTCGGAAGCTTTTACTGCCATTTGTGTTTCTCCTTTTTCATTTTTTACAGGGATGCAGAGATGCGTTTTTATGATACCTATATTATAATGACGCGGCTCCAAACGGGGTAGAAATATTTTTGGATAAATCCGCAATTTCCCCACATTCTTTTCAGGAATTTTCACGCGGATTGGCAATGTGCAATACTAGTATATCACTTGATTGTACAACCTGCCCAATAGCTTTTTTGAATGTTGTGAAAATCTTATCAAAATAGTAAAATCGTCCTGATTCACCTCAAAATTTTACTAACAGAATTTTCGAAATGTGTTCATAATAATGACATAAAGTCCCGCAGCCCGCACAGTGGCAGGTGCGGTTTTCTAAACGGGGCAAAACGGAGAACGTCGATTCACAAATTAAGGAGAGAAAACGAAATGGCAAAAACGAGAACTCTGCCGGATAAGTTCTATGACAAGAACTATGAGACCAACGGCATCCACCGCGTTCCGCTGTGGCGCATCGGCTGCTTTGCGCTGAACAACACGGCCACCAACCTGTACCTGTTCCTGATGAACTACGCCACCTACTACCTGATGGGCTGGGTCGGCGTTGGCATGATGGTCGCTTCTTCCCTGACCATGGCCATGCGTATCTGGGATGGCGTCACCGACCCGTTCGTGGGCTTCATGGTCGATAAGACCAACGGCAAGTTCGGCAAGAACCGCCCGTTCATGGTCATCGGCAACATCATTCTGGCCGTGACCAGCTTCGTCGCCTTCCATGTCACCCACAACCTGCCGCAGGCTGCCCGCTTCCCCTTCTATGTGGTCGTGTTGATGGTTTACTACCTCGGCTACACCTGCCAGTGCGTCGTTACCAAGTCGGCTCAGTCCTGCCTGACCAACGACCCCAAGCAGCGTCCTCTGTTCGCCTCCTTCGACGGTGTGTATAACACCGTCCTGTTTGCCGGTCTGGCTGTTATCACCGCCAACATCGCAAACAGCTACAAGGATGTCGGCGGCTATGCTTCCACCCAGTTCTTCCACACCTTCTGGCTGCTCACTGCCATCGCTTCCGGCATCTTTACCCTGCTGGCTGTTATCGCCATCACCCCGAAGGATCGTCCTGAGTTCTTCGGCACCGGCAAGCCCGTCAAGGTCGGCCTGAAGGATTACTGGGATACCCTGAAGAACAACCGCGCCATTCAGATGCTGGTCCTGTCTGCCTCTACGGATAAGCTGGGCAATACCGCAAGAACCAGCGCCGTTCAGGTCGCTCTGTTCGCCTGCATCGCCGGTTCTACCCTGCTGCAGGGCAACGTCACCGCTCTGACCACCGTCCCCGTCTGCGTCCTGACCTTCCTGTGCATCTCCACTCTGGCTACCAAGTTTGGCCAGCGCAAGGGCATGATCATCGGCTCTGTCGGCGCTCTGATCGGCAATGGCGCTCTGATCGCTCTGTGGCTGCTGGGTGACCCCACCACCATGACCTCCAACCCGGAGACCGGTGCTCTGAACTGGGGCTACTTCCTGATCCTCTACATTGTCCTGACCGTTCTCACCGGCGGCTTCCAGAACCTCGCCGGCAACATCGTTATCCCCATGACCGCTGACTGCGCTGACTACGAAGTTTATCGTTCCGGCAAGTACGTCCCCGGCCTGATGGGCACCCTGTTCAGCTTCGTGGACAAGCTGGTCTCTTCCTTCGCTCCCATGATCGCAGGTGTCATGTTCACCGCTTGCGGCTTCGCTGACCACAACCCTGTTATGGGCGACCCCGTCACCATGAAGCTCCGCATCGGCACTGCACTGTGCGCTTACGGCGTCATCATGATCGGTCTGGTCTGCAACCTGATCGCAATGCACTTCTACCCCCTGACCAAGGAAAAGATGGCCGAGATTCAGGACGAGGTCGTGAAGATCAAGATGAAGGCTATGGCTGAGAACGCCTGATCCCAAGCTGCATTCTAGCGCTTAACACTGCGGAAAACATTCTCATCAGAAACCAATAAGGAAGACCGCTCACCGGGCTGACTGCGCGGTGAGCGGCTTTCCTGATTTTATGAAACAAGAGACAGAGGTACAAAACAATGGCAAAGACCCAATGGCAGAAAGACCCCAACCACGGCTTCATCTGGAACTGCATCGACCATCTGGCCACATGGTATGATGGCCGCGAAAAGCACGCCGTCAACCGCAAGACCTACCTCCGCCTCTGCATTCTGGGCATTTTTGGCGCACACCAGTTCTATGCGAAGCGGCCCATTCTGGGGGTGCTCTATCTGGCGACCTGCTGGAGCGGTTTTTCCATCGCAATGACCCTCGTGGATGCGATCATCGCCGTCCCCATGAAGCCGGACGAGAACGGCCTCATCATGCTGTGAGCCACCCCCTATTGAGCGGTTTCGCAAAACCGGAAAGGTAGATGTTATGAGCAACTTCCTGCAAACGCTGTTCAATACGAACCACGACCAGCCCAGCTTTCTGGTCTTCGTCGTTCTGGCGTTCATCGCAATCGTGGTGCCCAATCTCTCAAAGTATCTGTATGAGTCCCGCCGAGCCCGCAATGCGCCCCATACGACCAGCAGCGCGGCTTCCTCCGGCCCGAAAAAGAAAAAGAAGAAAAAGCGCTGAGAATTTGGTTTAAGTATGCACAAGAGCCCCACGACATCCGCCGTGGGGCTCTTGCTGTTACTCCCTCAAGGGGGGGAGCTAGCCCCCCTCTCCGAGGGAGCTGTCACCGAAGGTGACTGGGGGAGTTACAAAAGAAGATTGACACATGATAGCATATGTGCTATCATAAACCTGAGGAAAGCAGCTTGGTTGAGGAAAATGTGAAATGTATGAAGTTGAATTTTATGAAGACGCAAACGGCGTCTCGGAATTGTGGGACTTTCTGGAAGAATTGCGCGTAAAAAGTGCAACGAATAAAGATGCCCGGATACAGCATAAGCAAATCGCACTTTATATCCAGCTGCTGCAAGACAGCGGGACGCGGCTGCCGGAAAATATTACGAAGCATCTGGTAGAAGATATCTGGGAACTGCGACCGGGCAATAACCGGGTGTTTTACTTCTGTTGGAGGAAGAATAAATTTGTATTGCTGCATCAGTTCCGAAAGAAATCGCAGAAGACACCTCGAAGAGAGATCGAGCGCGCGAAAGCGGAACGGGATGATTGGCTTACAAGAAATAAGGAGTGATAGACGATGAGGACATGGAACGACTACAAAGAGCATGTGTGGACGGTGGACCCAGAAATCTCCAAGGATATGGAAGAAGTGGAGGCACTTTCGCAGATCGTGAAAGCAATGGTGGAACAGCGCAATGCGTTGGGCCTGAGCCAGCGGGAACTGGCTGCGCTGTGCGGCATTCCACAGTCGTCGGTGGCGCGAATCGAGTCGTTCAAGACCGTGCCAAACCTCGATACGCTGCTGAAGATCTTTCAGCAGCTCGGTCTGAAGCTGAGTGTTACAGCGGCCTGAGAATGAAAATGAAACCGCAAAATGCCCCGGCGGGCACTGCATTTGCAGCATCCGCCGGGGCATTGTTCTGCTTTTGAGGGGGAATTACTTCTTGACCTTGATGAGCTGTGCGTTCAGGCTCTCGATGAAGCCCTCCGGCATACCGGAGATCATGTTGCTCATGGCTTCGGGGGTCATCTTCTTCATCATGTCCCACATGCCGACGCCGGGCTTGATGTCGAAGTTGGTGGCCAGCTTGACGGCCTTTGCAGCCAGAGCCAGAGCCTCTTCGTTCTTAGCAAGGTCTTCCATGGTGTCCTTCACGCTGTAATAGCCTTCCGGGAACTCCATGGGCGCGGTCAGATCCATGCTGCCGACCTGCTTGAACCAGTTGGCGACACCTTCCTGACGCTCGTTGAACTCCGGCAGGGTGTAGTAGCCGGGCTCCTCAGCAACCTTCTCCAGCGTGATGGAATCCTTCACATCGCCGGCAACGGCTACGATGGTGTTGAAACCTTCGTTCAGAGCAGCGTTGAACTTGAAGACGCGGTGTGCAGTCTGCTGGCCGACTTCCTTGCCGTTGACGTATAGAACAACGGTGTCCTGATTGGAGTAGACCTTGATCTCGGTGGTCTCGCCTGCGCGCTGAGCGTGGCGGCGGCCAGCGATGTGGACCATCGGGGTCTGGGTCCAGTAAGCCTGATAGACAAAATAGCTGTCCTTCTTGGTCTTGCGATCCATGGTGACGAGGCCCTTGTTGTTGCGGCCGCTCACGCCGCCCTCGTTACGGGCAGCGCAGCCGAAGTCGAACATGTTCCAGACGTGGGAAGCCCAGACCCAAGGACGATCCTCAAAGACCTGCGCCATGTGCTCGTGGTACAGAGCCTGATACTCCTCGGTGTAGTCCTTGCACTGGGGGGTGTTGCTGTGCCAGTTGATGATGCCCTCGCAGCCATACTCGGAGATGCCGATGCAGATGTCGGGGTGCTCTGCGTGGAACTGATCCAGCCACGGGCCGTTCTGCTCCATCTTGCCGCCGTACCAGCCGAAGTAGTGGTTGTAGCTCTCCAGATCGGTGATGTGGTGCATGGGGCCGTTGACGGGGGTAGTGGAAACGTGGGCGATGGTGGTCAGGCGGGTCGGGTCGAGCTCCTTGCAGAGCTTCTCCAGATCGTGATGAGTGTCCACCAGCTCCTGAGAGATGCCGCCGATGAGGATCTCGTTGGAGATGCCCCAGAACATGATGGAGGGGTGGTTGTAGTTCTGGATGATGAGTTCCTTCATCTCCTCCATGACATGCTTGTGAGCGCCCTCGCCCTTCTTGAAGACGCTGATGAAGGGGATCTCAGCCCAAACGGCGAAACCGATCTCATCGCAAGCGTCGTAAAAGTCCTGACTGTGCTGGTAGTGTGCCAGACGGATGGTGTTGGCACCCAGCTCCTTGATGAGCATGGCGTCATCATAGTGCTCCTCGGCGGTCAGAGCGTTGCCCTCGAACACGCGGTCCTGATGGCGGGAAACACCGCGCAGCGGGGTGGGTACGCCGTTGATGGAGAAGCCCTCGTCGGGAGTGACCTTGAAGGAACGGACGCCGACGTTGGCGGCGATCTCGTCCACTTCCTCGTTGTTGCGCTGCAGGGTGGCGACAACGGTGTACAGGTTGGGCTCGTCCATGCTCCACAGCTGGGCATCGGGAACGTAGATGGTGACCTCAGTGTCGGCAGAGCCGCGGACAGCAGAAGCGACCTCGCGGCCGAAGCAGTCCTCAATGCTGTACATGACGGTCAGGTCGTCAGCGGGGTTGGTGACGAAGCTCTTGATGGTGAAGTTTGCGCCGCCGTCCTCGGTGGGAACAGGGGTGACCATCATGCCGGGGCCGCCGTAGTAGTCCAGATCAAAGTGTGCGTCGGGCACGCTGATCAGGTTGACACCGCGGTACAGGCCGCCGTAGAAGGTAAAGTCGGCGGAAGAGGGGTACATGGACGGGGTGTCCTCGTTGGAGACCTCGATGGTCAGCTCGTTCTCACCCTCGTGGCACAGGTCAGTGACGTCCGCACGGAAGATGGAGAAGCCGCCCTCGTGGGTGGTAGCGACCTGACCGTTGACCTTCACGGTGGAGTTCAGGGCAGCAGCCAGAACTTCCACGTAGGTGCGGCCGCCCTCGCGGGGCTGCTTGGGTGCGGTGAAGGTGCGGGTGTAAACGCCGGTGGTGCGCAGGTAGCTGCCATTGCCGTCGTTGCCATCCACAGCGTTCCAAGTGTGGGGCAGGTTGACCTGCTCGGTGGCGTGGTCGCCCTTGGGGAAGGACAGGGTCCAGTTTTCGTTCAAAGAAATGATCTCTCTCATTGATACGACTCCTTCTCAGATTTTCAGTGTATGGGTCCGCAGCGCAGACCTCATTGTAAAACTAGTATATCACAGCGAACCCGGCAGATGTTTGTACAAAATCGCTTTAAAATAGTAATATTTTGCGAAAATTTCAACGACCGGCGGAAATTTGTGTGGGAAATCTGCCGCAATCGGTTGACCAATTCCTATCATGCGGGCGTGTTGGTGCTGCGGGCGCCCCCTCTTCTGCAAGGAAAACCAGTTGACGGAAGGCGGGATTTTTGGTATAATAACAAAGCTGTAGGATTATCAGTGTGAATGTTTGCACTGCGCTCCACAGCATGATTTGAATATGGAGATGTATCGAAGTGGTCGTAACGAGAACGACTCGAAATCTAACTGGCTTTTTGGAAGTGATATTCCGATTTTGCTAGGTTTCATGCGGGTTTTCCGACTTCGTGAGTGAACGATTTTCGGTCGTTCTCTCCTGAAATTCTCTCCAAAGTTTTCCCAGAATGCACGGAGCACTCTAAAAATTTAATATGAGGAGCATTACTCAAGTGGTCGTAAGAGGTCGCACTCGAAATGCGATAGGCCGGGAGACCGGTGCCAGGGTTCGACTCCCTGATGCTCCGCCAAATCGAATGGACAGATGAATTTTATTCGTCTGTCCATTCTTTTTTGCCGGAACATCGCCCGTCCACCCTGTCTTTGGGGCGTATGGCATCATGCTGACGCATTGCCATAGCCCAGCCCCTCCATCATCGCCTGTGCAGACGAGAGCTTGGAAGCGTAATCGAGGTGGGCGTAGATGTTGGCGGTGGTGGAGAAGTCGCTGTGACCCAGCCATTCCTGAATCTGCTTCATGGGAACGCCGTTTGCCAGAAGAAGGCTGGCGCAGCTGTGACGCAGATCGTGGAAGCGGATAGGACGCAGACCGTTTTTCTCCAACAGCTTCGGGAACTGCTCGGAAACGTAGTTGGGGCGGATGATGTTCCCGATCTCGTCCACACACAGATAGCCGAGATAATCCCGATTGTAGCTTTTACCGCACAGGCGGCGGTAGGTGTCCTGCTGGCCTTTCAGCATCAGCAGGCGGTCACGGATGTGGGGCACAAGGGGCAGCGTCCGCAGACTGGACTTCGTTTTTGCACGGTCAGCCTGCACCAGAACCTTTTTACCGTCGATGGATGCCTGCGTGACGATGTGCTTGACCTCCAGCGTGTTGGCTTCAAAGTCGATGGCATCCCATTTCAGACCCAGCACCTCGCTGCGGCGCAGACCGTAGAAAGATGCCAGTAGAACCGGGATCTCCAGCTTGGTGCCCTCTGCGATCTCCGTCAAAGCATGGATCTCATCGGCGCTGTAATAGCTGCCTTTGAACTCATTCTTCTTCGGGCGCTCGACCTTATCTGCCGGATTGGTGGGGATCAGGTCGATTTTTACGGCATACTTCAACGCCTTGTGGATGTTTGCATGGTAATGGATCACCGAATTTGCCTTGACCCGTTCAAGCTGTTTGTTGTAGAAATCCTGCAAGTCGGTGGCTTTCAGGTCTACCAGCTTGATATTGCGCTTTCGGAAATAGGGAACGATGATGCGCTCCACCATCCCCTGATAGCTTGCATAGGTCGTGATTTGGATAGTGCTTTTCGTGACTTCCAGCCATTTCAGCATGAAGTCCGAAAAAAGAATGTCATCGTCTAAGCGGATCTCCGCAGGTGCGGTGGGAACCTTGAAGTTCCTCCGACGTTCCTGCAAAAGAGCCTCGGCTTTCTTCTTGTTCCTCTTGACGGACAGACCGGTGGCTTCCCACTTGGTCTTTCGCTTTCCGTCTGCGTCCTTATAACTCAGAACGATGTAGTAGAAGTCATTTTTTTCTTGCAGATGCCCTGCTACCATAGTGTTTCCTCCTGTCTTTGCATCCACTTGAATATGTAACTTCTGCCGCTGACACCATCAGTGTACCCAACGGCAGGAGAGAATGCAAGGATGTCACGCCCGGATGGTGTGACCGGGTGCGAATCCGATGAGATAAGTCAAAAGATGTGCCTTGGGGATGCGGTAGGAGCGTCCCACTTTCAAATGCTGGACGCTTCCTTTTTTCAGAATCGCATACCCGGTTTTTGTGCTGACGCTCAATATCTCGCACATCTGGTCGATGTTCAGCACATCCGGGTAATCCCGGAGCATCACACGGTACGCATCACGGGCATTCAGATTTTCCTCACCCAAACAGATTCCCCCTTTCTGGGTTCATATTCTCCCGATCCAATGCAAGACTGCATTTCAGGGCTTTTTCAATCTGCGCCATCTCCCACTCGCTGGTCATTCCCATAAAACTGCTGATACGCTCCTTATCAATGGTGAAGATCTGTTCCAGCAGCACCACAGACGGACGGCTGAACGCAGGGTTCTGCTCAATGAGAACATGGGTGGGCTGGTTTGGCTTTTTGGAAATCTTTGAGGTCACAGCGGCTACGATCACAGTCGGCGAAAATTTATTTCCTGTATTATTTTGAATTATAATAACGGGACGTTTACCTCCCTGTTCGGAACCATAGTGCGGGTCAAGGTCTGCAAAGTAGATCTCGCCCCGGCGAAAGCCGAAATTCTTTGTTACATAAACGGTAGCGGTCAACCCCCTTTTCGTTATGTAGGTGGAAGCCGCCCTAGGGACAGCTTCTGCGGCGTGAAAGGACTTCTGCCATGGAGAAATTATTGCTTGATAGGAAGGCTCCTAGAGCGGCTGGAGCCGTTGTAGGTGCGAAGAATCAGCATCATATACTTGTAGCTGACGGTGCCGCTCATGGCCTTTTCGTCACGCACCAGTGTCATGGGGTGGATGGTTTGCAGACGCTTCACCAGACGCTCCGGGTCATACTCGCCCTGATAAAGCGCCACGAAACGAACCATGCCCCGCAGGATACCGGAGCGGAGGGAATCGGGATCACCCTCCCAGCCCTTTGCCAGCATGGTCAGGGCTTCTTTGTAGAGGTCTGCGCCGTAGGTCTTGTACTCCTTAAAGGCGGTGCGGATGCAGATGATCTTCCACGGAGCGCGATAGGCATCCAGACCAAGCTGCAGGCCGGTGCTTTCGGTGGCATTCAGGAATGCAATGGACTGTGCATCCTTGCCGACCAGTGCAGCACGAAGTTCTGCGCCAGCAGTCAGAGGTCTGGAAACGCCGGTCTGCTTGGAAAAGAGAATTGCTTCCTCCTCTTTCGTCAGCCCGGTGTACACCTTGCAGATGATGGGGAGGTCAGCACCGCCGTTCATGGTTTTCCGGGTTACAATGGTGTGCTGACCATCGAACACAAAGTAATGCCCATCCCGGTAGCTGACTTTGGGCGGGTTGGCGATCAGTTCAGTGAACTCAGCCGACATCTTCTCAACATTCGGGATGCTCAGACCCCGCTGGTAGTCGGCAGGGATTTCGAGGAAGGCACTGTTGATGACCTTTTCCTCGTAAGGCCGCTGGGCAAAGAGGGCTTCGATGATGCTCTCATCCGTGATTTCGGGGGAGATCTCAGGCATGGTGCTGGTGCAGTTCATATTGTTCATAGCGTATCCTCCAATTTTTGCAGATAGTCTTTGATCTTCTGAATATTCCGTTTGACGGCATTACGGTTTTCCGTGTTGGTCAGAATGTCGGGATAATCCCGAAAAACGCTTTCCCAGCGGCGTATCATAGCGTTGACAGCACCCGACACCTCGCAAAGCATCGCGGTTCCATCGGCAAGTTGCTTGGCATGGTAGCGATTGTTTGCAATTTCAAGAATCTGCTGACGGTCAACTTTCAACGGTTCATTCTCCTTTTGTGGAAAAATCGGCTCGGATGGAGCAGGAGCGGACGTTGGTTCTTCGTCAGGGGCTTCTTCATCGGATGTACTGGCATCAGGCGGCGGTGTAGCTACGGCTGGGGGAGCTTTCTGCTTTTGTGCAGGCGGCTTTGGTGGCTTCTGCTCTTTCGGTTTGCAGATCTCAGCCACCAGTGCTGGACGTTCTTCGGGAGGGGCACGGGCAACAGATGCAATCTCGGCGGCGGTTGGCTTGATCTCGCCGGAAAGCACTTTCTGCCGTGTGCCGGGAACGGCTTCTTCGGCAGCGTCTACGCCTTTGGCAAAGGATTCTGCTCTTATAACAGAAATTCCACTCATATTGTTTTCGGCAGCGATTCGGTCACACGTTTTTTTCGCATCACCGGAGTTATCAATTTGATAACTCCGGTGAAACCGTCCGGTTTCATCATGGGATTCCTTTCGAGTTTCGCCATGAGAAGATTTTTCGGCTTCATATTGTTTCCCAACAAGGTACTTCTTCTGTTCCGGGGTAAGGTTGCGTCGCCCAAGCTGATTTTTGCAAATCCAGATGATGGCTTCATAGCGGCTTGCGAACTCTTTCTCGTGAACGGTAAAAGGGATTTCCGGGTGCTTCTTGGCGATGGTGAAGCGGTTGTGTCCATCTACGATCAAGCCCTGCCATACGATGATGGGATTGATGATACGGCCATCTCGCAGGATGTTGGCTTCGAGCTGGTTCAGTTCTTCAAAGGTGAGCGGCGGGATCTTGCCCTGAAATTCTGGGTCAACTTTAAGCGCAGATAAGTTCATCATCAAACCGTCCTTTCTTCGTGTAGGTGGCTTTGGGACTGGTGGGCTGGATGTAATAGTCAAACCCAAAGCGGGTCTGGCAGTAGGTGCAAGGCTCCTTAATGGTCTGTCTGGGGTTTGCACGGCGGACACGGATGCCACGGGCATTGCGGAACGCATCCAAGCAGCGGGGGCAGAGGGTGGTCAGGGTCGATTCGTCGGTCTTGCGAGAAAAATCACGGCTCATAATCATTACCTCCGTATCGTTATAGTGAATGTTCGGTATGGAAAAAGCCCACTGCCTTGATTCAGAAGAATCCCAGTGGTGGGCTTTGAAGATTTTGTTTTAAGTGTCCCACCCTATTTGTCCTCGACGCCCGGTGAGTTTGGAATACACCTCGGTTAGTGGGGAGTTTCGCCCACACCGTCATTGGCCTTTCAGCCACCCCGCCTTCTTTATGGCCGGGCCGCGAATTACGGAAGTTTCATTGTTTTGTCCGAGGGAATGATATTCAGTTTTCAAGGTACGTCTTACAGTTCTGGGCTTCTCCCCGTCTGGGGTGTTGCCCTTGCTGTGACCATAGTTTATCGTAGAATCGACTGCTTTTTAAGGAACTGGTAGTTCCGATTTTGCGATGTTTTTGAAAATTTTTTGACCAAAAATCGGAACTGCCAGTTCCGGTTTTTCGTAGGAACGTCAGAAAAAACGCGCAAAAAAGAAGCCGAGAATCGCTTCTCGGCTTCTTGGGGTCAACTTATTCGATTTCGGTTTCAGTCAGTTCCGCTATCAGGGAATTCAGCTTATCTTTGAACCGTTGAATTGCCTTGTTCTGCTTTTTGATGTGTGCAGTAAGCTCCCTCTCTCTTGGGGTTTCAGTCACACCAATAATCAAAAAGTCTAATGTGGTTTTCAGCAAGACTGCTACTTCCACCAACAAATCTATGGAAGCAGTTCCTTCCCCTCGCTCGATTTTTCCTAGGTGGCGGTCGCTGATATTCAGTCTGATTGCCATTTCTTCCTGCGTCATGCCGTTGGCCTTGCGCAGGTGCTGGATACGTTTGCCGGTGGCGTAAGAATCAAAGTACATAAGCCAGCCCTCCGACCACAGAGCAACGCAGCCAATCGCCACACCACAGGGCCGGAGAACAAACAGACATTCGGCGGCAGCGCACTTGACTGCCGGGGCTGGGTTTGTACTCAATCAATTTCTTTTTCATGATTCTTCGTCCTTTCTTTGTCGATGATGGCAAGGCGGGCGGAGCATGAAGGAGCCAGATAGCATCCTTCATAATAGTAAAAGAGTCGAAACTCTAAAGAGCCGAAACTCTATTGCTATCCATGTAGAATCAGGGAATCGTATTCAGTAAATTTAGAACAGCTTCCTGTTGGTCAGGGCGCAGCACCGACCAGCGTTCAATGACCTGCATCTGTTGGGGCGTAAGTACCACTGGGGCAGACTCGCTTCCCTCTGCCTTTGCGAAAAACTCAGAAAGTGTGATCTGAAAGGCATCGCAGATCTTTACAAGCGAAGGAATGGACGGGGTCGCATTGTTGTTATACCATGTGGAGATGGTGGTCGATTTCATTTCTGCATGAGTTGCTAGATCATATAGCGACCAGTTGCGCTCCTCACGGTAGGCGGTAATAGTTTTCAGAATGTTGTCCACCGCCGCTCCTCACTTTCGTACAGTAAACTTTTGCCTATTATACCGTACTACGCACAAAATTATAATCCTTTTCTCCGTACAAAAAATACGAAGTTGTGGAGCTGTGAGAGCGTTGATGAGCCGCCTTTATATACCGCTTGAAAAGTGAAAGAGTCTTGCCATTTCGAGGCAGAAAGAATATACTTATATTAGCTAAATTCCAATACTAGATGGAGGAACTATTATGGCTAGACCAAAAGGAAGCAAGAATGCAGTGCGTGCCAAGAAAGCAAATGTTGACTATGCGGCTATTGTTGCTGAAAAGACTATTGCTAAGGAACAAATTGAAACTGAGATTGCCGCATTATCTGATAACATTAGCGTACTGAAAGAGCAGTTGAAAAGCAAAAAATCTGCTTTGAAGGTTGCAGTAAAGGAGCTTTCTAAAGCAGAAGCAAAGAAGATTGCAGCCGAAAAAAAGGCCGCTGAGGAATCCAAAAAAGCTGAGGCAGAATCTGTATTGAAAAAGCTGCTTGCCAGCGGTATGTCTGCCGATGAAATTATCGCCAAGCTCCAGTAAACTATTATGGGAGCCAGCAAACGAGTTTGTCCGAACTGCGGACGCAAAATGAAGCAGCAGTTCATTGGCCTGTTCCACTGCAAATGCGGCACAAGCTGGCGGCGTGATATAGGATTTTTTGAGCGCACTCCAGATATGGTGTTTTCACTGGAACGCAAAAAAGTCGGAAACAAGGTCAAGCAGCTGCCGACGATACATCATAAGTAAACAAGACCACCAGCCGCTTTTCTGGCTGGTGGCCTTTTTGCACTCAATCCTCTGTAATGCCGAGATATTGGTCGACTTCCATGATACCTTCTCCGTTGACCTCCACCAGATCTTCAAAGGGCACCACGGTATCGCCCACCTGCAAGGTGCGGAACACCGGGTCAATGCGGTCTGCTTTCCCGGTCAGTGTGATGTAGTTGCCCACTGCGGGAATCTCCGGGTGGGCGGTATCCTCCTTGAAGTACCGCACCGTGATGGTCATGCCCTTGGTGACCTGCATCAGCCGATCGGACAGAGCCGACATTTCTTCCTCGGTCAGAATGCGCTTCGTCACACGCTCCGTGCGCTGCTTTTCTGCGGCAAGCTGCTCGTCATAACCACGCAGAGCTGCAAAGGGTGAGAATATCTTTGCCCGGTTCTGTAAGGTCATGCGGGGGTGTTTGCGGAGAGATTCTTCGGTCTGGGGGCGTTCCATCTCTAGGATGTCGCCGTACTTTTGAGCAGTCTCCTGCCCAATCTTGCTATTTTTGTAGTTTTCCATCCGAACCTCCTGCGCTGTGTCCACCAATCTGCGCGTTGCGCTGGCGCATGGTGGCACCTTCCTCGTAGCTGCTGGCTTTCAGCACGGCGTTTTTGCCGTACTTGTTCTTGATGCCCAGCATGGCTTGCTGGAGTTTTTTCTCCTTTTCCAGCTTCTTGGTGTCGGTAAAAAAGTCCACCTGATAGATGCCCTCGTCCGGGGTGACCTTGTTGGCGTTAAGGGTGATGCGCCGCACCGTCAGTGCCGGGTCGGTGATGCGCTCAAACAGCTTTGCACTTTCGTTGATGAGGATGCTTCCCAGATTGGTGGGGGCATCGAACCGGACGGTGCCGTGGGTTGCCTTGGGGATAACTCTGCCGTAGCGGTCGGTCTGGGTCAGACCACGGTAGCCGCCCTTGTCCACGTTCTCCCGGTCGTAGCCCACCTCCAAGGTGATGGATTCCGTCACCAGCTTCTTTTCCGTGAGCCGGAACATCAAAATCTCCGCCATCTCCCGGACAATGAGTTTTGCTTTATCATACGGGTAAGGAGTGGATAGCACCTGCCCCTCGCTGATGCTGTTGGTGCTGGGCTTGTAGCTTTTGATCTGCTCCATACCGCAGGGTTCATAGCCCCATGCGTGGTCGATGAGAATTTCTGCATCCACGCCGAAAATTTCATACAGCCGATCTTCTCCATGGATGGAGAAACGTGCCAAGTCCCCCATGGTGTAGATGCCGTGGGCTTCCAGCCGCTTGACGGTGCCGGGACCTGTCATCCAGAAATCTGTCAAGGGACGGTGGTTCCACAGCAGATACCGGTAGGACTGCTCATCCAGCTCCGCAATGCGGACACCATCTTTGTCCGCAGGGATATGCTTTGCCACAATGTCCATGGCCAGCTTTGCAAGGTAGAGGTTGGTGCCAATGCCCGCCGTTGCGGTGATGCCGGTGTTGTACAGCACCTCTCGCACCATGGTCATGGCAAGTTCATGGGCACTCATGTGGTAATAGGGCAGATAGCCCGTCACATCAATGAAAACCTCGTCAATGGAGTAGGGGTAAATGTCTGCCGGGGACACATATTTGAGATAGGTCTTGTAGATCTGGGTAGAAACGTCCAGATACCGCTGCATCCGGGGCGGCGCAACGATGTAGCTCAGCCCCAGTGCCGGGTCTGCGTTCAGGGCGTTGGCATCGAAAGAGGTGATGGCAAAGTGGTATTTGCCATCTTCCCCACGCACTGCCTTATGCTACCGGATGGCAGTTTGCAGCCGCTGGGCGTTGACCTCTTTCACCCGCTGAACAGCTTCAAACAGCCGTGCTCTGCCGGGTATCTTGTAAGCCTTTAAGGAGGGCGACACCGCAAGGCAGATAGTCTTTTCGGTGCGGGAAGCATCCGCCACCACCAGATTGGTGGTCAGGGGGGCGAGATGGCGGTCTACGCACTCCACCGAGGCATAGAAACTTTTCAGGTCGATTGCCAGATAGGTGCGCTGCGCTGCCATGATTCAGCCCTCCCGTGTATTATTTAGTTTCCACCTCCACGAACCATCTGCCGAACCGGGAGGGAAACCGTGGGTCGGAACGCTCGAAAAACAGGTGCCGTTCCTGCCCCCTAACCAGTACAGTATAACAGTCGCTGGGCAGATCGGCAATGGTATTTGCAGGGCGGAAGTCCCGCACCTGCTCAATGGGATATGTCCGGCCATCGCCCCATGTGATCTGCCGGGGCTGCATATAACCAGTTGCGTCAAAATCAGAAGTCACCTTCACATAGACCTTTTCTGTTTTACGGCGGCAGTTCCGATTCATTTCTCACAGCTCCTATCACAACGATTCTCAAGATAACACAACTTTATATATTATTATAATCAAACAATGTAGAGATTTCAAGGTCGAAGATAAAACTTTTTGCTGTACCATAAGCAAAAAGGAAGATGATTTGTCCGGAAATTCAAAGTGAAAACATACGTTGCATGGATTGAATTTGGGAGACGTTGTAGTTTGCTGCAAAATTTGCAGCAAGTTGTGAAAAATATTGACAATTTGCTGCAAATATGTTACTATTAGAAAGAGGTGAATTGCGTTTGAATATCGGAAAAACTATCCACAATCGACGAAAGGAACTTGGCTTGTCGATGGAAAAATTGGCGTTCCGAATGGGACGCAAGGACAGTTATATTTCAAATTTGGAAAACGGAAAAGCCAAGTCCATTGGATTGGATGATTTACCAAAACTTGCGAAGGCGCTGGATTGGAACCTGCTCGAACTAATAATTGCAGCAGAAGGAGTTTCAGATTCCGATTTGAGGAACATGGGACTTGGCTTGTTTGACAAAACGGAAATGCTGACAGACATGGATGTCGTGTATGTCCAGCGTCTGATTGATGCCTGTACTGATAAGAAAGAACCTGATGGGGTGAATGTATGATTTTTCATTTGGGAGAATTATTCTGTGGGCCGGGTGGTCTTGCATGGGGCGCAACGAATGCCGATATTGGCGACCCTGATTGGAAGATCGTACATCAGTGGTCTAACGACTATGATGAGAACACCTGCAAAACTTACAGGCGAAATATTTGTCCTGATGAACCAGAAACTGTTTATCATGCAGATATTCGCAAGTTCGACTTGACGAATTTGGCGGACATTGATGCACTAGCTTTCGGTTTTCCTTGCAATGATTATAGCGTTGTCGGTGAACAGAAAGGTATGGATGGTGTATATGGGCCGCTGTATTCTTATGGCGTGAAAGTTCTGCATCTCTATCGTCCGAAGTGGTTCTTAGCCGAGAATGTTGGCGGGTTAAAGAACGCAAATGACGGTAAAGCATTCACTAAAATCCTCGACGAAATGCGAAAAGCTGGATATAAATTGTATCCGAACCTTTATAAGTTTGAAGATTATGGTATTCCGCAGGCACGACATCGAATCATCATTGTCGGTATTCGGGATGATATTGACGTTGAATATAAAGTTCCGTCTACAAAGCCGTATGCTGGCATTGATAATACCTGCAAAACCGCTATAGCAGTGCCTCCGATTCCTGTGGATGCTCCGAACAATGAAATCACTAAGCAGTCTGCCGCTGTTGTTGAACGGTTGAAGCACATCAAGCCCGGTCAGAATGCGTTTACTGCCGATCTTCCGCCAGAGCTTCAGCTTAATATCAAAGGTGCGAAAATCAGCCAGATTTATAAAAGACTTGACCCGACAAAGCCGGCATACACTGTGACAGGCAGTGGTGGTGGTGGAACTCATATCTACCATTGGTCTGAGAATCGTGCATTGACAAATCGTGAACGGGCGCGGCTTCAGACATTCCCGGATAATTATGTCTTTGAGGGAAGCAAGGAAAGCGTTCGCAAGCAAATTGGAATGGCGGTGCCTTGCAAGGGTGCAAAGATTATCTTTGAAGCTATTTTGAAGTCTTTTGCAGGAATTCCGTATGAGTCAATGCCTGCAAACATCAACGAATAAGCAGATAATATGATCACTGAGGACATTGCTAAGAAGATTCTTTTTCAACCTTTGCATGAAGGAGCGGATGAACTCTATCTGGCGACTTCATACGCAACCCATACAATGTTGTCGTGGTTTCTGACAAATCTGGAACTGCACTATCATCAGACGCTGCGGGTAGCTATGATTGTCGGGATGGTTCCATACAACCACCTAAGTGTGACAGTCCACGATGGTTTCTGCGCCCTTGTGAAACCACCATATCCACCGCAGATTGATAAAGTTGAATGTAGCTATCTGTATGATTCGCCTGCATTTCATGGAAATCTGTATATCTGGAAGAAGCACGGCGTCTTTTATAAAGCATTTATGGGGTCTGCTCCTTTTGTTCAGAGCGCATTTACCCGAAGCGACGTTCAGGAGAGCATGGTTGAGTGCGATGCACAAGAAGCGTGGACGCTGTACAGTACGCTGATAGGGCGAAGCGTATATTGTAATCATGCGGAAATCGAAGAATATGTCCAGCTTGTACCAAGCCACCCAGTCTTAGACATGGAACTCAACCTTGTTTCTAAACTGGACAATTATGAGAGTGTAACGCTAAGTCTTGTTACTAAAAACGGAAAACCCGGAAGCCGTTCGGGACTAAACTGGGGACAGCGGCCCCGGCGGGACCCAAATCAGGCTTATATTCCATTGCCAAGGCCGATAGCCCAAAGCGGTTTTTTTCCACCGAAGAACATTCACTTTACAGCGATAACAGATGATCGCAAACAGCTCACACTTCGTGTTGAACAACAAAATGATAAGGCGATAGCAACACCTGAGCGAAACAGCGATTTGGGCGAATATTTCAGAAATCGGCTAGGTTTAGCGAATGGAGTATTTGTGACAAGAAATGATCTGGATGCTTATGGAAGGACAGATGTCACCTTCTATAAGCTGGACGATGAAACATATTATATGGACTTTTCTGTGTGATAATCAGCATGGGCTAGTGCGTTTTTTGCGCATTGGCCCTTTTTTGATCTTTTGTGAGCCATGTTGCGATAGAATTACAACAGAAAAATGCACAAAACTCCGCCCCAAGAAATATGCATAATTCCGATTTATTTCGGAATCCAAAATAAGTCTTGATGTATCCCAGACAGCGTGCTATTCTGTAGACAGTGCTTATTTCATAATCCGAAATAAGCGAAGACAATGGGGTCTGAAAGGAATCACCAATATGAGAAAATCCAGCTTGCGGACTGTAAAAGAGAAGAACCGATGCCTGATTTTGCGGGCACTGCTCACCGAGGGCGGGCTCTCCCGGATCGAACTGGCAAAACAGACCGGGCTTTCTCCCAGCACCATCACGGCGCTGGTGGGAGAGCTGCTGGCAGAGGGCATCGTGCAGGAAAGCGGCCTGCGCGCCGCTACGGCAGGGCGCAGCCGTGCCGGACTGACCATCTGCCCGGACTACGGACGGGTCGTTGTGGTGGATATCGGCCGCAGCCATGCGGTTTTGTATCTCTACGACATGGCTTTGCAATGTGTGTTCCGCACGGTGCTGCCCGACCACGGCGGGGATGGAAACGAGTTGCTGACCTCGATCTCCGATGCGGTCTTTCAGGGCTTTTCCATGGAGGAGCTCCATGCAGGCAAGATGAAGAGCATCGGGCTGCTGTTTCAGGACGACACCGAGATCAGCGAGTTCCGCGTGATGTACTCCACCGGTTACACCGCAGCGACTATTTCTCTGCGGGAGGCGCTGTTTACCCAGTTCAAAGTGCCGATCGTGGAGGAATACAGCCGGGTCTATACGGTGAGCCGCGCACTGGCAGAGGCTGGCAAGTCGGTGGGCTCCAACTATGCGCACATCGACCTTGGCGACCGGGCCGTGGTGCAGATCGTGCAGAAGGAACAGCCAGTGTCGCTGCGCAGCGATGGACAGGCAGATATTACCGGTCTGCTGCTGCCCGGAGGCGGCTCTCTGCTAGAGCTGGCACAGAACTTTGAAGCTGCGTCGCCCGCTCAACAGGCGGCAGCGCTGAAAAACACGCAAAGCCCGGTGAGCTGCTTTACGGTGCGGCTGAGCAATGTGGCGCGGATGCTCTGCTCGCTGTTCGTGATTGAAAAACTGTATCTTTCCGGCCCGGCGGCTGCAAGCCCGGCGTTCATGCGCGGGGTGGTGCAGAAGCTGAAAAGCCCGGAGGTGCGTCCGGTGGTGCTGAACCCGGACCCGGCTCATACGCCTGCCTTTATGGCAACGGATCTGCGTCAGAGCCTGCTGTGCAGCACGGACGCCTGAAAATGAAACTTGCCGTGGTTTACGGTGAGAATAAAGGGGGCTTGCCCCCGCAAAAAAAGGAGCAGAACTATGTTACAAGGCATTCTGATCGTTGTGGCATTCCTGGTCGTTGCAGCATTGATGATGACCAAGAAGATCCCTACTCTGCTGGCGCTTCCTTTGATGGCTGTCGTCATCTGCATCATCGCCGGTGTGCCGATGTTCGGCAAAAACGCGGACGGCGCAGAGATCGGCTGGCTGACCACCGTGTTTGAAGCCGGCACCGTCCGTATGGGCAGCGCTATCATGGCAACCATCTTTGGCGCATGGCTGGGTCAACTGATGAACAAGACCGGCGTCACCGAGAACATCATCAAAAAGAGCGCTGAGTTGGGCGGCGACCGTCCGCTGGTAGTCACCCTGATCATGGTTGTGGCCACCGCTGTCCTGTTCACCACCCTGAGCGGTCTGGGCTCCATCATCATGGTAGGCTCCATCGTGCTGCCCATCCTCATCTCTGTCGGCGTGCCCGCTGCAAGCGCAGCCTGCATCTTCCTGATGGCGTTCACCACCGGCCTTGCCTGCAATATTGCAAACTGGAAGAGCTTTGCAAGCATCTTCTCGCTGGACATCGCCGACATTCAGGGCTTTGAGATCTACCTGATGGCAGCAACTGCCATCGCCACCCTCATCATGGTCATTGTGGAGTTCAAGCGCAACGGCATCAAGTTTGCATTCTCCGCCCCCGTGGATAACGCAAAGCCTGCAAAGCAGCTCACCGGCGTGCGCGGCGGTCTGGCCATGATCACCCCGCTGATCCCCATCGTGCTGGTCGCCTTCCTGAAAGTGCCTGTCACTCCTGCATTTACCGTCGGCATCATCTGGTGCCTGATCTTCACCTCCCAGAGCTTCAGCAAGGCCATGAACCAGATGACCAAGACCTGCTACGACGGTATCACCGATGCAGGCCCCGCCGTCATTCTGATGGTCGGCATCGGCATCCTGTTCCTTGCTGTCACCAACGCAAGCGTCAAGGAAGTGCTGAACCCGCTGCTGCTGGCCATCGTGCCCACCAGCCGCGTGCCCTACATCATCTTCTTTGCCATTCTGGCACCTCTGGCGCTGTACCGCGGCCCCATGAACATGTTCGGCCTCGGCTCCGGCATCGCTGCGCTGATTATTGGTCTGGGCACCCTGAACCCGCTGGCTGTCATGGCTGCCTTTCTGGCGGCTGAGCGCATCCAGTGCGGCGGTGACCCCACCAACACCCAGAACGTCTGGACCGCAAACTTCTGCGAGGTGGACGTGAATACCTGCACCAAGAAGATGCTGCCGTATCTGTGGGCAGTGTCCATCGTCGGCGTCATTCTGGGCGCGGTGCTCTACTTCTGAGTCATTTTCTTCCCCCATAAGCCGTCTGCAGCGGGCTGTACGCAGCCCGCTGCATGGGCGGTCCGAGTATCCCGCGCGTTTGTCGTTCCATCTTCGCGAGATGCTGGGACCGCCCATTCTTATACCCGGATCTGTCCGGGCTCGAAAAGCAGCAGAGAAAAAGGAAAAACAGGAGGTTTTTGCTTTATGAAAGTCCGTATCGGAATTGATGTCGGCGGCACCTTCACCGACGCCGTTGCCATTGACAATGAGACCTTTGAGGTCGTTGGAAGCGTAAAGGTCCCCACCACCCATACCGCCGCCGAGGGCGTTGCCGCCGGCATCGTACAGGTGCTGCACAAGGTCATGGAGCAGTGCAAGATTAGGCCGGAAGATGTCATCTTCATCGCCCACGGCACCACGCAGGCCACCAACGCCCTGCTGGAGGGCGATGTGGCCTCCGTTGGCATCATCACGCTGGGCAGCGGCCTGCAGGGCGCAAAGAGCAAGGGCGATACCACCATGGGGGACATCGAGCTGTCCGAGGGCAAGTATCTGCGCAGCTTTAACGAATATGTGGACACCAATGCACCGGATCTGGACGGCAGCATCCGCGCGGCTATCCAAAAGCTGCAGGAGCAGGGGGCACAGACCTTTGTTGCCGCCGAGGCCTTCAGCGTGGATGACCCGAAGAACGAGAACCGGGTGGTGGAGATCTGCGGCGAAATGGGCCTGCCTGCCACGGCGACGAATGAAATTTCCAAGCTGTACGGTCTGAAGGTCCGCACCCGCACCGCAGTGATCAACGCCAGTATCATGCCCAAGATGCTGGAGGCCGCTACCATGACCGACCAGAGCATCAAGAATGCGGACATCAAGAGCCCGCTGATGGTCATGCGCTGCGATGGAGGCGTGATGACCGTGGATGAGGTACGCAGCCGTCCCATCCTGACCATCCTCTCCGGCCCCGCCGCAGGCGTTGCCGGTGCTCTGATGTACGAAAAGCTGACCGATGGCCTGTTCTTTGAGGTGGGCGGTACCTCTACCGATATCTCCTGCGTCAAGGACGGCAAGGTGATGATCAAATACGCCGAGGTGGGCGGTCACAAGACCTACCTGAACAGTCTGGACGTGCGCACCGTGGGCATCGGCGGCGGCAGCATGGTGGAGGTGAAGGACGGCAAGGCCTGTGATACCGGCCCCCGCAGCGCCCACATCGCCGGTCTGGATTATGAGGTGTTCACCGATGCCGACAAGATCCAGAACCCCCGTCTGGTGCCGGTGAGCCCCATGCCCGGCGACCCGGAGTACGCCAGCATCGAGTGCGACAACGGCGTCAGGGTCTGCCTGACCATGTCCGGTGCTGCCAACATTGCGGGCTATGTCAAACCCGGCGATTATGCCTATGGCAACGTGGAAGCTGCCCGCAAGGCGTGGAAGCCGCTGGCGGATAACATGGGCTGCACCGTGGAGGAAGCCGCCCGCAAGGTGCTGGGCTTTGCCGCCGCCAAAAACAGCAAGGTAGCTGCTCAGCTAATGAAGGACTACCACATGGACCCCCAGCATACCGTGTTCGTGGGCGGCGGCGGTGGTGCTGCCAGCGTGGTGCCGCATCTGGCCGAGACCATGCACCACAAGAGCCGTCTGGCAAAGAACGGCCCGGTCATTTCCACCATCGGCGTGGCACTGGCCATGGTGCGTGATATGGTGGAGCGCAGCGTCTCCAACCCCACCGACAGCGATATCATCAGCGTGCGCCGGGAAGCTGAGCAGAAGGCCATCCGGAACGGGGCCGCGCCCGGTTCTGTGGAAGTGACCGTGGAAGTGGACACCCAGCGCAACGTGATCCGCGCCATCGCCGTGGGCGCTACCGAGCTGCGCAGCAAGAACCGCAGCGCCGAAAAGCTGACCGAGGACAAGCTGCTGGAGCTGGCGGCAGAAAACCTGAGCATGGACCCCAAGGCCCTGCATATTGCAGCCAGAAGCGAGAATATGTATGCGGTGACGGCGGATAAGGTGGAGAAAAAGCTGTTCGGCCTGATGAAAAAGACCTCTCATCCGCTGCGCCTGATCGATGAAGAGGGGGTCATCCGCCTGCAGAAGGCCAACGCTACGGTGCGTCAGGCCGATGTCAGCAGCTGGCGTGATGCAGTCGCCTATATGCTGGAAGAGCTGACCGTCTACAACGACGGCGGCACCAACTACCCCAATGTGTACATCGTGCTGGGCAAGCGCATCATCGACCTGTCCGGCATGTCCAGCGAGGAGCAGATCTACAGCCTTGCCAATGTGGAACTGAACGGCTACGATGCCAAGACCCCGGTCATTGTGGCTGCGACTCTGCGCATTGATTCCTGACTGACCAAAGGAGGCTGCCATGTCGTCTTATGCACTGCCTTTTCCCGGTCGTGATCTGGCCGAAAAAGAGCTTTCCTACGACCCGTGCTACCCCCGCATCCCGGAGACAGACCGTGCTCGCATCGTGGATGCCGCGTGGGAAAAAGGCTGCGCCGCAGCAAGGGATGTCTTTGCGCAAAGCGGCGGCAGTGCAGACTTTTTTGCCATCTGCAAGGCAAACGGGCTGACGGTGGTGGAGCGGAACATCGACTTTGTTTCCGGCAACCAGCGCTATTTCAGCGACTATGTGGCGGGCAAAAACTGCGTCACCCTCTATCTCAGGTCGGTGGACCTGTGGGCACAGCAGAACAAAATGTCCCGCATGGAAGCGGAGAACCTGATCCTCAGCCATGAATATTATCATTTTCTGGAGTGGAACAAGCTGGGCATGACCAGTCGGGACTATCAGGTGCCCATGATCAGCATCGGCCCGCTCCGTCTGGGCAAGACCGGCATCCGTGCCCTTTCCGAGATCGGCGCGCACGGCTTTGCCCACACCTATCATCATTTGTTGGAGGCACAGCATGGAACGTATTGAATATCTGGGCAGGCAGCTGCCCCTTCTGGGCCGCTACGATACCGTTGTTGTGGGCGGCGGTGCTGCCGGTGCCGCAGCCGGCATCCGCTGCGCCATCGATGGGCAGAAGGTCCTGCTGGTGGAAAAGGGTGCGTTTCTGGGCGGCACGGCTTCCCGCGCACTGGTCTGTCCCATGATGCCCACCTATGTGGAGCATCTGGATGTGCTGCACCGGGTAGAGGAGACCCTGAACAGGCACGGCGTCACCACCCGTGACGGCATTACCACAATGATCTGGTTTGCACCGGATCAGCTCAGCGATGCCTTTGAGGAATTGTATGTCAGCAATGGCGGCAGGCTGCTGTATGATGCCACACTGGTGGATGCGGTGTGCGAGGACAAGCGTATCCGGTACATCGTGGTGATGACCGTGACCGGTCTGCAGGCCATTGCAGCCGGGAACTTTGTGGATGCTACCGGTGACGCCGTGCTCACCCGCATGGCTGGCGTGCCCACCAGCTCCGGCGATGAGAACGGGGACAATCAGGTCAGCAGTCTGCGGTTTATCATGGGCGGCATCGACGTGGAAGAATACCGCGAATATGTGCTGTCTCTGCACGACGAATTTTCCCCCCTCAAGACCGGTTATTTCTTCGAGTCTGCCATGGTGGCGGGCCGCAACTTCAAGCTGGAGCCCATCTTCCGCGAGGGCGTGGCCGAGGGACTGCTCACCGAGGAGGACCTGCGCTATTACCAGTGTTTCAGCCTGCCCAATAAGCCCGGTTGCATGGCCTTCAACTGCCCGCATCTCCCCAGCCTGAAGCAGAACACCGATGCACTGACCCGCTCTGTCGCCATTGCAGAGGGACATGAGAAGATCGATCGTCTGGTGCGTTTTCTGCAGGCAAAGATGCCGGGCTTTGCGCACAGCTATCTGCTGCAGACGGCGGACATGCTGGGCGTGCGCGAGAGTTGGCGGCTCAAGGGCAACTACCTGCTGACCGAGGAGGACTACACCCGGCAGGCGCGCTTCCCGGATGGTCTGGTCAGGGGTGACTGGTACATTGATGTGCACTCCAACAAAAAGGGACTGTTCCATCAGAACACCTACCAGCACGGCGATTACTACGAGATCCCTTACCGCAGCATGGTCACCGATGAGGCCGAGAATCTGATCGTGGCGGGCCGCTGCATTTCCACCACCTTCCTGATGCAGGCCAGCGTCCGCATCCTGCCCACGGTCATTGACATGGGCGATGTGGCGGGCAGCGCCTGCACGCTGGCGCACACCACCGGTCAGCCGCTGTGCAGACTGGATGGTAGCAAGCTGCGCCGTTTTGAATAAGAAAAGAGGGTGATTGTATGGAAAAGGAAAAGCTATTTGCCCAGATCAAGGGTGGGCTCATCGTGTCCTGTCAGGCGCTGGAGCACGAGCCCCTGTACACCAAGGAGGGCGGTATCATGCCCCTGATGGCGAAAGCCGCCGCCATGAGCGGGGCTGTGGGCATCCGTGCCAACACCGTGCGGGACATTACCCAGATCAAACAGGTGGTGGACCTGCCGGTCATCGGCATCATCAAAAAGGACTACCCCGGCACCCCCATGTACATCACCGTCACCATGAAGGAAGTGGACGAGCTGGTAGCCTGCGGGGTAGATATCCTTGCCGTGCAGGGTACCGGTGCCCTGCGCCCGGACGGCTCCACCTCCGCGCAGTTCATCCGCGCCATCAAGGCAAAGTACCACGAGCAGCTGGTGATGGCCGACTGCGATAACTTTGAGAATGCCATGCGCTGCGCCGAAGCCGGTGCCGACTTTGTAGGCACCACCATGCGCGGCTATACCCCCGAAACCACCGGTATTAACGATATCGACTTTGATTTCATCCGTAAGCTGTCCGCAGAGTGCCCGGCAAAGATCATTGCTGAGGGTCATATCCACTACCCGGAGCAAGCGGTTAAGGCGCTGGAAGCCGGTGCCTTTGCACTGGTGGTGGGCGGCGCCATTACCCGCCCGGCAGAGATCACCGCACGCTTTACCGGTGCCATCAACGCCGCTAAAAAATAACACAGGGGAGTGCCTGCTATGAAACACTATCTTGGTATCGACATCGGCGGCACAGCTGTCAAGCTGGGCATCGTGGACGAGACCGGTGCTGTGCTGGCCAAAGCCGAGGAGAGCGTAAGCTTTGATGGCTACCGCACCCCCATCCTGACCACGGTGCTCAAAGCCGCGCAGACCTTCCTTGCCGCGCAGAACATCCCGGCGGAAAGCCTTGCGGGCATCGGCGTTTCTGCCACCGGCCAGATCGACAGCCGCAAAGGCATTGTGGCGGGCACCTGCGGCAGCCTGCCCAACTACATCGGCGCACCCATCAAGGCCGAGCTGGAAAAGACCTTTGGTTTGCCGGTCACGGTAGCCAACGACGCCAACTGTATGACCCTTGGCGAAGTGTGGGTCGGTGGCGCAAAGGGCTATACGGACGTCATCGGCGTGACGCTGGGCACCGGCGTGGGCGGCGGAATCCTGACCGGCGGATGTCTGCTGGAGGGCGCGCGCGGTCTGGGCGGAGAGCTGGGACACTACCGCACCCACGCGCTGGACGGCGTGGACTGCACCTGCGGTGCAAAGGGTTGCTGGGAGCGCTACGCCGCCACCACCGCCCTTGTGCGTGCCGCGCAGGAGAAAGATCCGGCATGGAAGGACGGCCGCGCCATCTTTGCCACCGCAGAAGCGGGCAACGAGACTGTGCTGGCGCTGCTGGACGCATGGACGGACGAGATCGCACAGGGGCTGGCGGGCATGGTGCATATCTTCAACCCGCAGCTGATTTTGATCGGCGGCGGCGTGTCTGCCCAGCAGAAGCTGTTCATCGACCCCATTGCCGCCAAGGTAAAGGCCGCTGTGATGCCCGCCTTTGCTGAGGGGCTGGAAATTCGTGCTGCACAGCTGCACAACGATGCCGGGATGGTGGGCGCGGTGTACTACTTCCGGCAGATGCACCTGACCTAATAACCAGTCGTACAAAGCAAAAGACTAATCGCCCTGTTGAGTGCCTAAAAAGTATACGGACAAAAAGAGGCCGTTGCACGGATTCATCCTTGCACTACAGCCTCTTTTTTGTTTGAATTGACGGATACCAGATTGAAAGACTTTCAAATTATGTTATACTGGTGATAATCGAGGGATTATTGCACAGGAGGACTATCTGGATGGAACTGTTATACTCAAATATCCTGCCGCTCAGAACAACCGGGCATCAGCGAACCATCGTAGACTGCTTTAGAGAGCAGCTTGCACAAGCAGACAGCGTTGACATTGCAGTCGGTTATGTGTCAAGAGCTTCATTGGAAGAAATAGATCAGCTGGTTGACGAGATGCACGTCACGCACATCGTCCTGACTATCGGAATGTACTTTATTGAAGGTATGCCGGAAGGTGCATACCGTATCGCAATGCGCTTAAATGAAAAATGGGCAAGCAAGGGCATTGGTGAAGTGCGCATTGTAAAATCGTTCAAATACCATGGAAAAGTGTATTTGTTCTCAAGGAAGGAAAACGATGCAGAAAATTCCGGTATGATTCTTACCTCGGCAATTATTGGCTCAGCCAATTTTGGAGTTATCAAACCGGAAGCGGCGAATTTACGGCAGTATGAAACGGCTGTGTTTGTTGAAGAACCGCAGGTATTGCAGGATACCAAAGAACTCATTCAGAACCTTAATGCACGATGCTCTGACAATATTGCCAATGTGGAAATCACACTTGTTAGAGAGCAGAACATTTCGTTGGATGGTGTGGATACTGTTGAAAAAATCCCGGATGCAGATGTATGTTACTATGAAAATCATGTGACTGACATTTGCTTCCCGCTGCCTGTCAAGGTGCCCGCATATAATGAGCGAATGATAGATGATAACAGACATTACACAAAATCCAATCTGAATGTTTGCTATGCCGCCCCCAGAAGTGCGCGGAAGTCACGGGATTGGTATGAAACGCAGTTTACGGTCTCGACCTCTGTTCGATGCGAAAGTGATGGTTCTCCGAAGCGCGGCTATCCACTGAAAAATGTTCCCTTTGTTGTAATTACAGATGATGGCTATAAGTTCAAATGTCATACCACCAGCCAAAACAACAAACAATTCAGCGCAGTTGGAGATGAATTGATTTTAGGCAGATGGTTAAAAGGCCGTTTGGTTGCAGCGGGTCTTGTAAGGCCGGTAAATGACACTGGCGAAGATCATGACCGTCAGAGTATGATAACAAAAGAAATGCTGGATGAGTATGGATGTAACTCGCTTCTTTTAACAAAAACTGACTGTCAAATCCATGAGGATGGCAATGTCTATGATGTATGGCTCCTGTCGTTCAAAAAAGGTTCGGAGGATGAACAAGAATGAGCTACTTGGCAACTTATCTGAAAACGATAGCAGAACGAGGCAATATTGACTTGGCACATTCGATTGAGCATACTGCAACCGAGATTGGAGACAAGTACATACAGGACTTTAATTTCTGCGAACATCGTATAGGCCTTTTGTTCGGGAATGTCCAGTCAGGAAAAACCGGACAGATGTTTGGAATCATCACGAAAGCAACAGATATGGGGTTCCCTGCCTTTGTGTTGCTGACCACGGATAATGTCGTGCTTCAACAGCAAACGCTTGAGCGGGTGCAGAACGATTTGTCCGGGTACTGTATCTGCGGGGAAAATGATTCAGGGCTGTTTATCCAGAATGCTCTGATGAAACCTGCAATTATTGTGTTAAAAAAGAACAGTCGTATTCTGCGGTTATGGGCAAATGTGTTCGCATCGACCGGGTTTATGAAAGGCAATCCACTGTTCATTGTGGATGACGAGGCCGATGCAGCATCATTAAACACACTGGTAAATAGAAATCGAAAGTCCTCGATAAATAAATATCTGGACAGCATCAAAAACGGTGCATCCAGCAGTATTTATCTTCAGGTTACGGGAACACCGCAAGCTATTCTGCTTCAGACACAGGTGTCTGGCTGGCATCCGTATTTCACTTATTATTTTGCACCGGGTAATAGCTACTTGGGCGGTGATTTCTTCTTTGCAAAGCCGAAGCCGGACTGCATCACTTATCTGGAAACACTCAAAGTCCCAGCGCATGATGTGGTTTTGCGACATTTGGCTGTATCCTCGCTGATTGAATTGGCAGGTGGAAAGGTTTCAAACTGCTTAGTGCATCCGAGCGTCCGTCAGGCTTCTCACGATCTCTTTGCACGAGAGGTTTTCAAAGAGCTTCAATGGTGTAAGGAAAATATCGAATCCGACTTCAAAACAGAATTTTTGACGGTATATGATGCTCTTTCCCCCGTAAAATACAAAAAGGCATCTAACGAAGACGCTTATGAAAAATCCAAAGAGTTACTTCTGGACAATGCCGTTAAAATCCTTATTATGAACGGAAAAAATAGTATTGCTAGTGAGCAGTATTCCACAGGGGCCAATATAGTCATTGGCGGCAATACACTGGGACGAGGTGTGACATTCCCTTCCCTGCATACAATCTATTACACGAGAACGGCAAAAAAGCCGCAGGCAGATACCATGTGGCAACACAGCAGAATGTTTGGATATGACCGCGATCCGGGATTGATGATGGTCTATATTGACGAGCCTCTTTACAAATTGTTCTCTGACATCAATGCAACAAACAACTCTTTGATTGCGCAGGTAGAGAGTGGAACCGAACACATCAAAATTTACTATCCAAATGGATTAAAGCCGACTCGCAGTAATGTGTTGGATGAACGGCACGTTGCAACTATTTCTGGAGGAACCAACTATTACCCGTTCTACCCCGGCAACAACACGATTGAGCAGCTTGACAAAATTCTTGCACCATTTACTGAAGATGAACCTGCTTATCAGGTTAGCCTTCGCTTGATGAAGGAAATTCTATCTCACATTGAATCGGCTGACGATTTCAGAGTGAACTCTTTTATCTCCATTCTTGAAATGATGCTGTCAGATAAGCCCAATGCACAGGGGATGCTGATTGTTCGCAGAAATAGAGATGTTGCCCAAGGAACGGGCGCATTGCTGTCGCCGAATGATTGGGCGCTGGGTGGCCAGTATACGGCATCGACTGTGCTGACAATGTATAAAGTCACTGGCAAAAAAGGCTGGGGTGGACAGGAGCTGTGGGTTCCCAATATCAAATTGCCGAGTGATTTGATTTATTATGATGTTCAGGAGGACGAATCTTCGACCTAACATATGGATGATTTAACGCCTGAACAGAGAAAAAAGAATATGCAGGCCATCCGAAGTAAGGATACGACAATCGAACTTGCACTGCGGAAAGCCTTATGGAAAAAGGGAATACGATATCGAAAAAACTATAAAGGGTTGATTGGAAAGCCGGATATAGTAATCACGAAATATCGGATAGTAGTATTCTGTGATTCGGACTTTTGGCATGGATATGATTGGGACAATAGAAAATCACGCATCAAATCCAATCAAGAATATTGGATACCCAAAATCGAACGTAACATGAAACGAGATAAAGAGGTTACCGCAGTCCTTGTTGAACAAGGCTGGATTGTACTTCGTTTCTGGGAACATTCAATTAGAAAAAATCTCGAAAGCTGTTTGGACGACATTGAAGAAGCCGTTTCCATAAGAAAAGAACTTATGAAATAGGAGAATACAGTTAGGGCAGTAAGAACAGAAGCCACCGGCTTGGCCGGTGGCTTTGGTGTTTATACCCCGAAAGGACGCATAGCCGGTGCAAGCAATGCCGCCGTATATACAACGGCGACTTTTGCGTTGCAAAATGCTTGTTGGGGAAGCACCCCAAACCCCTTTGTTCTGCATTTTCAATGCAGGCTACGCATCCCGGCGGGACGCTTTTTACCCGGTAATACTCTCCGGGTCGTTTAGGACTTGCATGAGATAGGAAGCGGCTTCTGCAAGAGAATCGTACTTCATCTGTTCCGGGATGGGCGCATCCAGAAGCGCAACGCCCCATTCCTGCATACACGCAGAAAACTGCTGTTGTGCCTGCACTGCGGCGGCTTTGCGGATCTCCGGGGTCACTGCGTCGTCCAAAACGTAGTCAACGTTAAATTTTCCGTTGCGGTCCTCGGTCAACTCCACCATGGAGTAATGCTCTTCCCAGTAGTGGCAGTACCAGACCTTGCCGCCGATTTCTTCCATCCCAAGGCGCAGATCTTCTTCATCGCTCCATTGCGGCACCTCAGAAAGAATGCTCAGCAACTGCTCATACGCCTGCTGTTCGGCGGGGGTGACTTTTTTGCAGCGGTATTCCCGCTGGATGGTGCGCTGCCAGTACAATGCCAGCTTGCCCTGCTTTGCGCGCTCGATTGCATCCTGAATGTCCACTAAAATACTGTACTGCGGTTCTCTCATTTCAGCACCTCCGAATCAACTCTTTAGAGAGTAACGCACTCTATAAGGATGATTGTAGCCGAAAGCGATGAAAATGAAAAGCGTACCGGCTAAATACCAGCCGATACGCTTGCAAGGTTTGCAGATTATTCTTCGTTTGAAAGATACGGGAGATTGGCGATATAGGTATCCAGCAAGTCGAGTGCTACTTTTTTCTGGATGGGGGTCAAGCCTTCCAGCCGCTTGCAGATCTCTTCATCGGTCACATGGGATGCTGTTCCAACATAATCACGGAGCAGAACATCAGCTGGAATATCCAGCGCATTCAGAATGCTGATGAGCGTAGAAAGACTAGGCTCTTTCAGTCCACGCTCAATTGCACCGATAAAATTGGTGGAGAGATTCGCTTTTTCTGCAAGCTGCTCCATCGTCAAGCCCTGATTCTGCCGCTGCTCCCGCAGGCGCTGCCCGAATAATTCTTTCATAGCACGCTCCATTTCAGTAGAGTTGTTTACACTCCATAGAATACCCGTTGCGGTGCGCCCGATACACAATCAATGGAGTGCGTTATTATCAATAGAATTGCAAAACATAAAAAATACCGGGAGCTGACCACTCACGGTCAACTCCCGGCAATCTACGTTTATCGAGCCTGCTCGTTCTCCTGTGCTGGCTTTTCCTCTGCAAAAAATCGTTCTACGTTTTTCTGCGCCCGAACCAGCTCCTGCATCTCATTCCGTGCCTTGCGGTAGTCCGGGTAGGCGGCTTTCTTTTGGGTCAGCAACTCTGCAAACTCCGCATCCAGTTCCTTGACCTTCGGCAGCTTTTGCAACCCGGCTTCGTCAAAGGCGGTTTTCGCTGCCTTGTGCAGGGTGATCTCCTCCCGGTGGGCTTCCAAAAACTTTTTACTGTATCCTGACTTGCGGTAGGCATCATAGACCGGGTGGGTCTTGGCATAGTTGATGATGTGAGTTTTCAGCACGGCAATCTCCGTCAGCCTTGCTTCCGCCGCCTTGATGGAATCTCCTATGGCATGATAACGTTCGGTTGCCGCCGCTGCACGTTCCCGTAGCTCTTCGGCACTGCCGATTTTCTGCTCCTGTAAGAACAGCAACGTCTTGGACATCTCTTTCAGGTTGAACTTGGTTGCCCACTTTTTGTAGCCGACGCTTTTGCCTGCCGCCATTTTCTGCGGAATATCCACCAGAAGCTGGAACGGTTGCTCCTGCAGTGGCTTCCTCTGGTACGGCTTGTGCTCAACCTTTCCCTCCAGCACCGCCTTGATCTCGTCCTCGCCATACCCGGTGCCCAGAGTGCGGAAACGGATAAACCGTTTCTGCCCCTTGCCCTTCACCGCCGTGTGCTTGCCGCGCTTGACTTCATAGCCCTGCTGCTCCAGCTTTTGCAAAAACGCTTCGTAGTCCCCCGGCTTTTCTGCAAGGATGGTGTCGATGATTCCGCATAGGCGGTCACGGTTGCTCTCCTTGGGCGGGTAGACGATGCGCTTCTGCCGTTCCCGATAGGGCTTATATTCGATGGTGGAGAGCTGATGCTCCAAACAAATCAGGTCGCTCAGCCGCTGCACCGCAAAGGTGGAGAGCCAAAAGTTGCGGAACTTTTTTCGACCATCTAAGGCGGTGGAATTATAAATAATATGATTGTGAATGTGCGCCCGGTCGGTGTGGGTAGCAACGATAAAAGCGTGCTTGCCCTTCAAAAAACGCTCGGCAAACTCGTAGCCGATGCGGTTGGCTTTCTCCGGCGTAACTTCTCCCGGCTTGAAAGATTGCCGCACCTGATAGGCGATCACATCGCTTTTCTGGCTTCGTCCGGTGGTCTGCTCGTACAGCCGTTTTGTCAGCAGAAATTCCTCGTCTACCGTCAGCGGGCTGCACTGATAGCTGCTGACCAGCTCGCCTTGCTCGGTCTTGTCCGGGTTCTGGACATAGTTGGTGTGGTTGTGCAGGCAAGCCCCGATGGATTTTCCTTTATTCTTCCGCATGGGGATCAACCGTGTTGCTGCCAGTGCTATCACCCCCTATAAAAAGAAAATGCCGCATATCGGCGGCATCAAGATCATTGGGATAGTTTTTCGTGATCGGCAGCACCTGCCAGATACATGGCTTCCAGCCGAACACTTTCTAATTCGTTGCTGATTGCATCCAATTTCAGATAGCATCTCCACGCTTCTTCATTGATAAGGGCTTTCAGCGCATTCTCTGCGGCGATTTTTCTCTGGATCAGCGCATGGTATTCGTTATTGTCTGCAAGCTGACGCTGCGGAATATCTTTCAGATTTTCCCAATAATAGGCGGTCATAGCATCTGTGTCCATCCAATCCCTCACAATCCGGCAACCCAGCCACTAAAACGCTCTGCCGCATCCACGATCAAAGCGCCCATAAAAATCAACACAAAGCAGCCAAACTCTGCCACCAGTAAAATCAAAAACTGCAGCCACTCCCGGCAGTACAGCGTATAAAGACCGCAGCCGAAAATATACAGCATGGGCAGTGCCAGCACAAACGCTGACAGGTGTAGCGTCCATTTCAGCATCAGCGCAAGGAAAGCGGTAAGCAGCCAAAACGGGAAAACAATCATCTTAAAAACGAACCTCATATCAAGCACCTGCCTTTCATCCCTATTATAAAGTCCTCAACCATCGCGTTGCAAGGATGTCACCCTTATGTACCCCCGCAGTCCTCCAACTGCGGGGAAAAATCTTAGAGTTCTGCCAGCCGGGAAAGAATCTGCCGACCAATGTCGATCAGTTCATCCAGTCGCTGCCGCAGATCCTCCATGTCAGCGGCGTAGACCCGACCATTTTCATTGGCAGCTTTGGCGTACTGGTTCAGGTTGTTGCTGCACATCTGCAAAAGATATGCCATGCGCCGCAGCTGCGGCAGGTCAAGGTTCAGGCAATAGCCGTCCAGTGCCATTTTGCGGATATAGGCACTCAGGCTGCGGATGCCCATGCCCAGCATTTTCTCATAGATGCGGTTCTTCTCTGCCTTTGTGGTTCTCAGGATGATGATTTCGTCCCGCTTTTCCCTCACCGGGCATCACCGTCCTTGTCCAGATAACTTTTGAAAGGCTTCACCGGCTCCGGTTTGTCCGATTTTTCTTCCAGTGCCGCCAGCACCGAGGGGCGGCGAGGTGCGTCCTCCTGTTCTTCCTCATCCTGTTCCGGCTCATGGCTCTTTTCGTCCACATCCAGCTGGGCGTTCAACTCCGCAAGCCGTGCGGACTTTTCCGCCAATTCTTCCTCCTGTGGGAATGGCTTTTCCACCTCGATTTGTGCCGCCGCCTGCTGCTGATGCAGGGTGGCTAGTTCATTCTCAGCAGAGGTAATGCGTTCCGGGAAGCTGTTCAGCGAATTATCCAACCGGATGATGTTGCCCAGAGGGTCGGTGCCCAAGGGCACCGTGTACTTCCGCTGCCCTTTCAAAAGTGCCTGATACTCTGTGCGGAAAGCATCGAACCGCAGAGACAGTTCAAAGCCCCGGTAGCTGCCGATGACTTTTTCCTCGGCATTGGGCAGTTCGGAGCAGGCGAGGACCAGACGCTCACCGGCAGTCTTTTTTTCATCGTAGGTCACGCCCTTGATGGTCATGCCGCAGAAATTCTCCTTGCCCTGCGGGTGGGTAGCGGCAAGCTGTGCATCGGCTTTCAGCCCGGCAATGTGGGCGTTCGTCTCCTGAATGTCTGCCGGAAATTTGGTCAGCAGCTTGTCTTGTAAGCGGAATTTCTGGCTCTGGTGGTCGGCTTTCAGCACCTTCAGCTTGGCGACCTGAACGTCCAAGTCCATCTTTTCCTTGATGAGCGGATTTCCAGCGCACAGCGCCTTGATCTCCGCATAGGAAAGTGCCTGCTCGTCCACATCCTCGCAGGAGCGCACCGGGGATTTGCTGGTCATAATCTGCGAGATAAATCGCTGTTTATTCTCAAGGGTCTGATAGAGGTAGCTGTCAAATGTCCCTTCCGTGACGTAATTGAACACCTTGACTTCCTTATTCATATTGCCCTGACGGATGATGCGACCATTGCGCTGGGTCATGTCGCTGGGCTTCCAGCCAACATCCAAGTGATGCACTGCCACAAGCCGGGACTGCACGTTGGTGCCCGCTCCCATTTTTGCCGTACTTCCGAGCAAAACTCGAACATCGCCGGAGCGAACTTTTGAGAATAATGCCGCCTTTTTCGCTTCGGTATCGGCATTGTGGATGAACTCGATCTCGTTTTCTGGCACACCGGCGGCGATCAGCTTTTTGCGAATATCATCGTAGACATTGAAGTTGCCGTCGTTTTTCGGTGTGGAGAGGTCGCAGAACAAAAGCTGGGTCAGCTTCTGATCTTTGCCCTCCTCCCAAATTTTCAGCACGTTCTGCACACAGACGTTCAGTTTGCTGTTGGGGTCGTCCGGCAGCATGGGGTTCATCAGGCGCACATCCAAGCCGATCTTTCTGCCATCATTGGTGACGCAGAGCATATTGTCCACGGAGGCATCCACGGTGCCGGAATGGATCTTCGCAGCACGTTTGCTCAGTTCCTGTACCATCTCCTTTTGGATTTCCGAGGGTTTCGCCACCACGGTTTCAAACTTTGCTTCGGGCACAGGCAGATGAAGCTGGTCACTGGTCTTAATGTCCGCAACCTCCTTGAACATGGACATCAATTCCGGCAAGTTGAAGAATTTTGCAAACCGGGTGCGGGCACGATAGCCCGTTCCCTCCGGGGCTAGTTCAATGGCCGTGGTCGTCTCACCAAAGGTGGATGCCCAGCAGTCGAAGTGGGTCAGCTTTTTCTGCTGCAAGGTTCTGTACTGGAGGTAGCGCATGACCGTATACAGCTCCGACATGGAATTGCTCACGGGCGTTCCCGTGGCAAATACTACGCCACGCCCACCTGTGATCTCGTCCAAGTATCTGCATTTGCCGAACATATCGCTGGATTTCTGGGCTTCGCTGGTGGATAATCCTGCGACATTCCGCATTTTTGTGGTCAAAAAGAGGTTCTTGTAAAAATGGCTCTCGTCCACAAAAAGCCTGTCAACGCCCAGTTGTTCAAAGGTGATAACATCATCCTTGCGGCTGTCGGCGCGCAGTTTTTCCAGCTTGGTTTCCAGCGTTTTCCGGGTCTTTTCCATCTGCTTGATGGAGAAATTCTCGCCTGCATGGGCTTTCAGTTCGTTGATGGCGGCAAGCGTTTCATCAATTTGCTCCTGAATAATGCGCTCCTGCCGCTCAAAGGACAGCGGGATTCGTTCAAACTGGCTGTGCCCGATGATAACGGCATCATAGTCGCCGGTGGCGATGCGGGCACAGAATTTTTTGCGGTTGGCGGTCTCAAAGTCCTTGCGCCGTGCCACCAACAGTTTTGCGTTGGGGTAGAGGTTCAGGAACTCGCTTGCCCATTGTTCCGTCAAATGGTTGGGCACCACGAAAAGGCTTTTCTGGCACAGCCCCAGCCGTTTTGCTTCCATAGCAGATGCAGCCATTTCGTAGGTCTTGCCAGCCCCTACTTCGTGTGCAAGCAGCGTATTACCGCCATAAAGCACATGAGCAATAGCGTTGCGCTGATGCTCCCGGAGGGTGATCTCCGGGTTCATGCCGACAAAATGGATGTGGGAGCCATCGTATTCACGGGGTCTGGTGCTGTTGAACAACTCATTGTACTGTTTCACCAGCGCAATGCGCCGCTGGGGGTCCTGCCAGACCCAGTTGGCAAAAGAGTCCTTAATGACCTGCTGTTTCTGCTGCGCCAGCATGGTCTCCCGTTTGTTCAGCACACGCTTGGGCTTGCCTTCGTCATCCTCGATGGTGTCATAGATGCGGACATCTTTCAGGTTGAGCGTTTCTTCCAGAATCTTGTAGGCGTTAGCACGACTGGTGCCGTAGGTTTCGGAGGAAATAATATCGCCCCGCCCCGTGGCCGTTTTGCCCTCCACACGCCACTCTGCGGTATAAGGAGAATATCTCACTTTGACTGCATGACGCAGATAGTAGGGGATCTGGAAGGTCTCGGTCATAAACTTTTGAATGATCTCAGGTGCAAGCCATGTTGCACCCAGCCGCACATCAATTTCAGACGCTTCCAGTTCTCTGGGCTGCGCCTTGGTCAGTGCATCCACATTGACAGCAAACTCCGGGTTCGTCTCGGCGGCAAACTGCGCCATCCGCAGCTTTGCCCGGACATCGCCGGACAGGTACTCGTCTGCCATCTGCCAGCCCGCTTCCGGGTCAGTGGGGTCGGCGGCGGGGTCCTTGAAGATCACGCCGGAAAGTTCGGTGGTAATACGGCTGTACTCACCGGGAGTGCCCAGCAGTTCTGCCATATAGGGCAAGTCCACCTTGCCATGCTCTCCGATGGACACCGCCAACGCTTCGCTGGGGGTATCCACGCTGGTAACGGTGCGCTCCGGGCGAATGGTGCGCTTGGTGAACATTGCCGCCTTGGATTTAAGCTGCCCCTGCTCGTCCAGATTTTCCAGCGAACACAGCAGATAATACGAGGAATCCTGCTCAAACAGCCGCCCGTTTTTACGGTCATTCAGCAAGCTGTACTTTGCGGTGAAGGCATCGTAGGCGGCGTTCAGCTTTGCCTGTGTCGCCTTGATGTCCTCGTCCGGGAAGTCGTTCAGCTGCTGGTCGATCAGCTCATTGACAATTTGCCGCAGTTCCACCATGCCGGTGACACGCCCCTTGGCGATGTCGGACAGTTCCACCTGCGTCATCACGGAATTTTCCCGGTAGAACACCTCGCCGTCCACCACGGTGTAGGAGAAGTTTTTTACATCCGGGTCAGCCGGGAGAATGTGCCGCTCATTTTCAGCATCTGCAATATCTGGTGTTTCGACCTCAACTTCCGTGTGCTGTCCCTCAATATGCTGGATAGCTTCTGCAAGCTGGTCTGCCAGCACTGCGCCCTCGATGGGGCGCACGGTGCATTCCTCTCGTCCGTACTGGGTGTTTTCGGCGGTGAGTTCGCCCAGCACCATCTCCGGGTGGTCTACGAAATACTGGTTGATGGCAAAGCCGTCCTCGGTCTTGCCAAGCTGCACCCAGTCCGGCTCATGGTCAATGGGGCGGTCACGCTTTTGCAGGAAGATGATGTCCGAAACGACCTCGGTGCCTGCGTTCGCCTTAAACGCATTATTCGGCAAACGGATAGCCCCCAGCAAATCGGCTCGTTCTGCCATGTGTTTGCGCGCGGTGCCGTCCTTACTGTCCATGGTGTAGCGGCTGGTCACAAAGGCAATTACGCCGCCCGGACGCACTTGGTCAATGGCTTTCGCAAAGAAATAGTTGTGGATGCTAAATCCCAGCTTGTTGTACGCCTTGTCGTTGACCTTGTAGTTGCCGAAAGGAACATTGCCCACTGCCAAATCATAGAAATCACGACGGTCTGTGGTCTCAAAACCAGCCACGGTAATGTCAGCCTGCGGATACAGCTTTTGGGCAATGCGTCCGGTGATACTGTCCAGCTCTACGCCGTACAAGCGGCTGTCTGCCATGCTGTCCGGCAGCATCCCGAAGAAGTTGCCCACACCCATACTAGGTTCCAGAATGTTACCGCTACGGAAACCCATACGCTCCACCGCATCGTAGATACCACGGATCACGGTGGGGCTGGTGTAGTGGGCATTTAGGGTGCTGGAACGGGCAGCGGCGTATTCATCCTCGGAGAGCAGCCCTTTCAGTTCGGCGTATTCCTTTGCCCAACTATCTTTACCGGGGTCAAAAGCATCCGCCAGACCGCCCCAGCCCACATACTGCGCCAGCACCTGTTGTTCCTCGGCGGTGGCACCCCGGTGCTCCTCTTCCAGCTTGAACAGGGTGCGGATGGCTTCGATGTTCCGGGTGTACTTCTGCTTAGGACCTCCAACACCCAAATCATCATCTGCGATGTGGAAGTTTCCGGCAGGCTCCGGCGCAGGTTCAGCATTCAGGGCTTCATCCAAGGCGGCAGCATCCGGGAAGGTCTGCACTTTCCCATCCAGCACGACAGAGATGGGAAGTTCGTCCAGTTCTTCGTCAGACCGTTCCGGCTTGTTCTGTTCCTGTTCGTACAGTTCCCGGGCAACCGCCAGCGGCTCCTCCCGGAAAATCGGCATCCGCATTTCTGCCAGTGCTACATCCTGCAAGGTCACGCTGTCCTTATCGAAGTTGATCGTATCCACCCGGAAAGTGCGCCCTTCCATGTGGATGATAGCCCCCAGCGGCAGATAGTCCTCCCGGCGCAGATACTTGGTCTGGTGGTGGGTACCGTCCTCGTTCAGCCCGGCAAGGTAGACGTTCTCGCCGCACTGCCACAGTTGTTTGGCGCGGTACGCCCACTGGCCTCTGGGGAAGCTGGTGACCGGGACGGTGCCCAGTGCGGTTTCCTTTTCCAGCGGCTTTCCACCTACAAGTTCGCAGACTTTCCGGGCATCCTCGCCGTAAAACTCAAACTGTCCGTTCTGCTCAAAGCCTATCAGCGCATCCGGGTACTGCTCTTTCAGGGCGTTGTACTCGGTGGCTGCATCCAGCGGCAGCAGTGCCGGACGTTCCTCCGCCTTTTTGTGGTAGTGCTCCAGTTCCTCGTCCGTGACGCTGACCAGTTCGGAAAAATCCAGAGCCTCCAACTCGGTTTCGGTCAGATCTTCCAGACTTTCGTACTGCCGCTCGTCTATCAGCACCTCGCCCAGATACCGTTCCACCCGATACCCCACAAGATTGACGTTGACCTGAATGGGAATGTCCTCATCGGTGGCGTTGGTGTAGGCAACGCCGATCTTGGACAGGTCAGAAAAGTCTGGCTCAGAATCATATTCCTCCAGACAGAAATCCCGAATCAGTTTTTTGGCATGGGTCAGGGTGGCATCTGGCTCTACGGTGACGGGCACCGGAGGCGAATAATGCTCCTTTTCTTTGTCGGTCAGGTAGCGGTCGGACTGGATCATCAGGTCGATATACTTTTCCACCTGCGCCCATTTCAGGGTTATTTTCTGGTGGTCGGGGCAACGCTCAAATTCCAACCCCTTCCAGTCGTGGTTGACGAAGCCCCGACTGCCGTCCAGAGAATCGTGGGAGTGCCCACCGATGCCGTACTCTTTTGCCAACGCTTTGGCGCGGAGATTGCGGTCTGGCTGGGTCTGGTACAGTGCCATAATGCGCTGCTTACCGCCCTCAAACCCGGAGCCATGCTTACGCAGTTCGTTTTCGATTTCAGCCTGCGACAAAACAAAAGCGGAGGGCGTTTTTTCGCTCTCCGCTTGGTCGATCTTTTCAATTTGCTGGGCTTCGGTGGGGATGTGGGCATCGAAGAAACTCAGCTGTAAATCAGCTCCGTCAGCACCAGTTCCTCTGCCTGCGCTTTCAGGCTGTTCATGTGCTGCACCCACGCCATCTGATTCTGCTCCTTGTCCGGGGCCGGGGTCTGTTTCAGCAACTGCGCCATGGTCTGCTGCATCCGGCTCTCTGCCGTCTGCTCCACCTCCATCAGGTGTGGGTACAGGCTCCCGTTCAGGAGCATCGTGTTGTACAGCACCGGACGATGGTTCATCAGATACGTCCGGCGCAGCCTGCCGTACTTGCCCAGCGGCTTCCGGGGCTGGTTCAGGGTCAGGTTCGGGAGCTGGTAGTCCCCGACGGTCGAGTAAGTCACGTTCCTGCTGTTCGTATTCATATTGGCTCCTTTCTGCATTGCGGCGGCGAATGGTTGTTTTTACGGTGCGCTCGATGTTCCGCAGCACCTCCCGGCTCATGTCGCTGACGGCTGCGCCGAGGGCATAAACACTATCCGGGGTGGAGAAATTGTAGATTGCCTGAAAATCGTCCTTGTCGAACCACCCGGCAGGCTCAAATCCACAGCGTTCCAGCAGCGTGTAGGTGACGCTGATGGCAGCGGCGGACTTGAACTGCATCTCCACCCCGGCTTCATCATAATCCATCAAGAGCGAACCGTCAACGATGGCACGAATGTCCCCGCCGTTGTTGTCCCAGTAATCTGCCACCAGTTTCCCGGCAACATCGGCAAGCTGCTGGCTGACACGCTCTCCGCTGATGCCGTAGGTGGCGGCGAGCATTTCCGAAACCGGCTGTTTCAGGTCATCGTTGTACTGCCACACCTCCGGGTCACGGGAATTGCGGCGCACCCCGGTGTCCGACACATCGAAAACGTAGTGCAGGCGCGGAAATCCGCTGGATTCGTCCAGCAGGGCGATGCCCTTAGAGCCACGCCTGACATAGCGGTTCATCCGGTTGCTCCAAATGTCAAATTCGGCGCAGGCGGTGGCATCCGGGCGCTGGGCATAGATCATAAGCTGATCCGCAAATGGGTACTTGTACAGTCGTGATGCGGTGGTCAGGTAGTCCGTCCAGCTTTCCCAATACCGGGTCAAGCCATTCGCCGTGCGCTGTGCAAGGGCGAGATATTCTTCGGTTTTGCTTGGCATTTTGGCCTCCCTTCAATTCTGTGGTAAACAAAAAAGCGAGCGGCCTTTTCAGGTCACTCGCTATGGAATCCAAGGTGATTTATTCGTATTTTGCGGCAAACTTTTCTGCCATCTCCAACAGACGGTCAAAGGTCTGTTTTTCTTCCGGCTCCTCAATCAGCTTTGCAAGGAGCGCACGGAACACATCGGTGCTGTCCTGACCCAATGCGGTTGCAACCTTTTCGATGCAGTCGTGCAGTTTCTTGACAGCATCATCGGAGGGCTTGGATTTTGCAAGCAGGTCGGACAGGTAGCTGATGAAGGGATAGGTGGAATCATCGTTGATGATCTCATTGGTTTTCTCGATGATCTTCTGGTTATCTTCAGGGGTCATATCGCCCTTTTCTTCCCATACATCACGGGAAGAAGTGCGGCCTTTCAGAAAAGTGGCAAAGAGCAGGCGGTCAAGGGGAGAGCGTTTTGTGGTGTCCATTGGCAAGCCTCGCTTTCATTTTTATGTATTAAAACTGGTTTTAGTATAGCATGAATCGAAGTATTCTATCAAGACCACTTTCTTGCGGGTTATGAATTTTTTCGGAGCGATGGCTTATGACACTATCCCGGTTGATAATCATCGACAAACTGGAAGTTACCATTTTCCTTTAACGATTCGTCCACCGACCAAAATGGAAGAAAAAATAGCAGCGAAAATCAAAAGGGTAATCCAAATCGGGCTGAGTACCCATAGCCATGACCACGAAATCAATCCTGTTACTTTTAGTACAGCGAAAATCAAAACTAAAGCAACAATAGGATCCATCCTGGATCGGTGGGATTTCTTCTCCGTGCGCATAACAGAACCTCCTTGAATTCCGAGTTGTCGAGTTCAGTATACCACACTGAACCGCATTGGAAAAGAGGATATGTACGCCGCCCGCAGGCGGCAAAGATCAGTCCGGGGGAAATTCCAGTTCGGAGAACTCTGCATCCGTCATAAGTTTCAACTTTTCGATAACGCCCTCCGACAACTCCCGCAGGGCAGTTTCATCGGGCATTAGATAGCACTGCATCAGCCGCAACTCCTGCACCAGCCCCAGCCGGGTGCCGGTGTTGTAGAGCATCATCAGCATGAGTTCTTCATGGTTAAAGTTCATGGCCGCTCCTTTCTTTTTTGCATCCACTGGGGTTGCACTCCGGGGCATCGCACTTCACTTTGAGCGTTTGCAGAACTGAGGTGCGTTCCGGCTTTTTATCCAGAAAACCCGGCAGTTCCTTGAAGCCGATGCTGTCCACATAGTGCGCCGAAATCTTCCCGTCCTGATTCAGCATGATCACATCGCTGACCGACAGGCTGTGCCCGTGGTAATCCGTCGGGCGGGCGCAGTTGAATTTCTGGTACAGTTGTTCTAACAGTTCTGCCTGTGGAACGCTGCGCTTTCCTTCCGGGAGATTGCCCCGGTACAGAATCTCGTAATTCTCAACGGACGGAGCGATGTTCTTCTTATTCAGGTAGCGCATGGCGGCAAAGCGGAGCGCAGGGTCTGCATCCTGATGCAGCTGCATGACCAGATAACAGTCGTGGCCGCTCTGCTGGAATTGCTTCATCCGATACGACTGTATCTCGTTTCGGTCAGCGAGTTTCTGCGCAAACTCCTCTTGGCAGAGCGGGATGCAGTCCTTGTTCCGTAGGTTATGGCTGTACAGGATCTCGTCCCGCACTTCCTCGATCATCAGTTCGGGCGCATCAATTTTCCCACGCTCCAACAGGCAGCAGTCGCCCTGATAGAGAGCATAATTCCATGTGCCGTCCTCTGCCTGCACGGTGAGATAATAGTCATATTCCAGATTCCACGCCCTCTGCTCCTGCTGTGTCAGCGGCTCCGGCTCCACAATGGCATGGCTGCGCGCCATGCGCTCTGCAAATTCGCAGATGTGCTGCACCGAGGAACCGATTTTCATGTGGTAGTCATCGAGATATTCGACCTTCTCAGAACGCTGGTGCCCATCCGGGTAGGTTATCTGTACAACGCCGCCGTCCGGTACACGGAACAACTCGTTGTACATTGGGTCGATGAACCGCACATCATTCTCCGGCAGGGAACGCGGGGCCAGATTCCTGCGCCTGCGAACCCCGGAGCGAAACTTCTCCAAGGTGGTGACGGCAACGTTCTGGATTCTCCCCACAGGCTCGTCTGGATGCTCTGCCAGATAGTACGCACGGGCGGTTTCGATACGACGCTGGGTGTTGCCCAGAACTTCCCGTGGAATCTGCCCTTCTTCCACCGGGAGCGGGCTGTTCTTTTCAAAGACCTCGTACCCGACACCTGCGAGATTTTCCCGCAGATGCAGATACGTCTGCTCGTTGAGGAGGTAGACCGCCTCGTTGTCCTTTATTACGGCATCATCCTTCATCAGCAGCCCCCGTTCTCAAATTCCAGACTGAATTTGCTGCGACCATCGGGTTCGGTGCTCAGCAGCACGGTGGCATTGTAGGTCTTGCCCTTGGCACTCTTGCAGTCCTTCAGGCGGACACGACCATCCCGCAGCAGCTTGTCCGCCACATGAGCGTCCAGCCGCTTGCCCAGACGCTTGAAGAACGCATTGTCCTTCCACAGCACGAAACGGCACTCCCGGTTCTCGCAGAACCAGCCCTTTTCACGCTCCACGACAGGCTTACCGCAGTTCGGGCAGACACCAATAATTTTGTTTTTCATAAGTGCATTCGCTCCCTTCGCAGCCTCGGTGGTCGTTACCAACGAGGAGATCATTTCCTTGATTTCAGTCATAAAAGTTTCTGGCTCCATTTCGCTGCTCTCGATTCGCAGCAATTTCGCTTCCCAGTCAGCTGTCATATCTGCAGACTGGATTTCTTCGGGCGTCACGGTAATCAATGCCTTTCCTTTGTCGGTGGGAATCAGCACCTTGGTTTTCTTGGTGCCCTTTCGCTCCAGAAAGCCCTTCTGCACCAGCTTTTCGATGGTAGCGGCACGGGTTGCTGGAGTGCCGATGCCCTGACGTTCCACACCCTCCGGCATACTGTCTGCACTGGCGGTTTCCATAGCGTGCAGCAGGGTGTCTTCGGTAAAGTGCTTCGGCGGCGAGGTCTGTCCCTCTTTCAGTTCTGCATTGAGGATGCCGCACTCGTTTTCCGCTGCATTAGGCAGGACGGTGAGTTCCTGCTTCCGGTTCAGGATGTCTGCCAGTACCTTGCGCTCTACCGCTTTCCAGCCTTCCTCCAAAATCTCCTTGCCCTTGGCGGTAAATTCCTCCCCGGCACATTCGGTGGTCAGCAGGGTTTCCAAATAACGGAATGGCTTGCTGACTGCCATCAGCGTCCGGGCGATGATGAGCTTCAGGACATTCTGTTCGCCCTTGGGCAGTGCCTCCAAATCGGCTTGCAGCATACTACGGGTGGGCAGGATGGCGTGGTGGTCGGCAACTTTTTCCCGGTTGACGGTGCGCCGTGTCCGGGGCACAGCTTCGTCCACATCTGCCGGAGTGATATCGAGAAAGACTTCCAGTGCCTCGGTCAGTTCCTCCAGCATTTCCTCGTCATCATCGGTGATATAGCAGCTATCAGTTCTGGGATAAGTGGTAAGTTTCTTCTCATAAAGGCTCTGCACATAGTCCAGCGTCTGCTGTGCGCTGTACCCCAGCAGGCGGTTTGCGTCTCGCTGAAGGGTGGTCAGATCGTACAGCGGCGGCGGATTTTCGGATTTTTCCTTGCGGGTGATGCGCTGGATCGTTGCTACCATCTCCTTTCGGCAGGCTTCCAACAGGGATTCAGCAACGGATTTTTCGGGAATACGGCGGCTGGATGCCGTGCAGCCGCTGGTCAGTTCCAGATCTACCGTGTAGAATTTCTCCGGGGTAAAGGCCGCAATGGCAGCTTCCCGCACCACCGTCATGGCAAGCACCGGGGTCATAACACGCCCCACCGCCAAGGGCTGGTTGTACAGGCATGAAAAAAGCCGGGACGCATTGATGCCGACCATCCAGTCGGCGCGTTCCCGGCAGAGTGCTGCATTGTACAGCGCATCGTATTCAGTTGACGGTTTCAGGTGGGCGAACCCTTCCCGGATGGCGGTTTCCTCCATACTGGACAGCCACAGACGGGAGAAGGGCTTTTTGCACCCGGCTTGCTCATAGACCAGCCGGAAAATCAGTTCGCCCTCTCTACCGGAATCGCAACTGTTCACGATGCTCTCCACATCCGGGCGGTGCATCAGCTTTTGCAGGATGCCAAACTGCTTTTTGGTGGACGCAGACACCAGATACTGCCACTTTTGCGGCAGGATGGGCAGGTCTGCGATGCTCCACTTGACATACTTGGCATCGTAGACATTAGGCGGAGCCAGTTCCACCAGATGACCCACACACCAGCTCACCAGATAGCCGTTGCCCTCAAGGTAGCCGTCCTGACGGCTGGTGGCACCGAGGACTTTAGCGTAAGCTATGGCAACGGACGGCTTTTCCGCTACGATCAATTTTGCGATAAGAATCCCTCCATTCTGTTTCGGATTGCAATATGTAGGCGGCAGACCGCCGCCTTAAAATCAGATGGGTTCGGTATCATCCTCGCCGGTGTCCTCCGGCTCGTCCTCGGTGGGAATCTCAAAATCGCCCTTGTCCTCGGTATAACCCGCATCGGGGTCGAGGGCTTCTTTTTCGGCCTGCTTTTTCTGCTTCTGCTTTGTGAAAGCGTAGAAGCCGCCGCCTGCCGCCAATGCAATCAGCACGACAACGCCCAAAAAGCCGGATGCAATCTTTGTGACCTTATTTTCCTTGGGCTGTTCTGTGCCGGATGCCGCCGCTTCTTCCGCAGCTTTCTTGGCTTCTTCCTCGGCTTTCAGCCTGTCCTGTTCTGCCTGCGCCGCCGCTTCCTTTTCGGCGGTATAGGCATCGGAAGCATCTTCTTCCATCAGAGCCAGAAGGTCAGCTTCGTCCACAAGGTTCATAAAGTGGACGGTCTGCTGTCCTTTGGCGTTGCGGTCAATGACCAGATAGAAGGTATTGCCCGACTTGCTGACCAGCGTAATGAACTGCTGGCCAGAGCCGTCCGAGTAAGAGGTGTGGTAGTCGTCCACCAACGTCAGATTGCCCTCCGGGGTTAGGGCACCAGAGGTTTCGTCCGTGACGGTGACAACATCTTCCTCTACAACTTCCGGCAGAACCGGCTGCTCCACCGGGGCAGCTTCGCCCTCAAAGGCAAAGGCGGGAGCCGCCATGCCAGCGCACAGTGCCGCCGATACCAGCAGCGCACCCAGTTTCTTAATCTTCATCTGCATCGACCTCCTTTTCAAAAGTTGCACCCACGGCAGACAGCGCAGCCGGATTCGGGGTAGCGGTTGCCGACTGCCGCAGCAGGGCGGCAAGCTGTTCCGGGGTCACATTAGCCGTGCGTACCATACTGCTGACTTCAGCGGCTTCTTCCTCCTGAATCCGACGCTCCAAAACCGCGATGCGGTTGTTCAGTTTAATACGGCGCTCCTGCTCTTTCTTGAGCGTTGCCCGCAGCTTATCCAGTTTTTCGCTCATAGTTGAATCCTCCAATCATTTTGAAAGCCGTCCGAACCCGGCGAGATGCTTCTCCCAGTAGGACGAGTGAATATTTGCGTACTTGATGGGGTCACCAGCCGACACCATCATGCCGTTGCCCAGATAGATTCCAGTGTGGCTCATGCCGGGGGTGTCGTAGGTGCCCTTAAAAAAGACCAGATCGCCGGGCTTTGCTTCGGCTTCGGAAATGTGCTGGCTTTTCTGCCACAAACCGTTGGCGGTGGTGCGCCCTACATCGTAGCCGTTTTGATTGTAGACCCAACAGACGTAGCCGGAGCAGTCAAACCCGGTTTCCGGGGTGGAGCCGCCCCAGACGTAGGGTGTGCCCACATACTTCTGAGCTTCCTTGTAGATGGCGGCAAATTCGCTGTCGGTCAGGGCTTCTGCCGGAACCTGATAGTCGATGCCCGTTTCATTGGAGCCATCGGAGCCACCGGGCGGCAGACCACCGTTGAACAGGTAGGGTCTGCCACCCAAGGTGTCCTGAAAGATCTCGTACCGTTTCCATTGGTCAGCATCCAATTCTTCCCGGATAACGACTTCCAGACCTTTGTTCTCCAATTTGGTGTGGAAAATCTTGTACTCGTAAGGCACCTGCGTGGGGACCGGGATTCCAGCCGGGCTGATGACCCAAACGGTCTTATACCGTATCTGCACCTCTACCCATGTGGTCAACTTGTACTGCTTTTTGAAGGTTTCTTTCAATTTACCCTGCACTTCTGACCGAGTATAGTCGTCATACAAGGTGGTCAGGAACGAAGTCAGCTGCCACGGGTCGTGCTCGATGGGGTCGAGGTGGTACTGGTACTCGTTGTAGCCGGGATGGTCGGTGGGGGTGCGTTTGATTTTTTTATCCAGTTCCTTTTCCAGCTTCTTGTAGTCCTGCTCTGCGCCGCGAATGTCCCTGTCCTCGGCAGAGTACATGGTCTGTCCGGACACTTGTGTGCCGCCGGAAAAGAGGACGCCGCAGGAGGAAAAGCCGGATATCACCATGAGAATGAGCAAAAGAAAAACGCCCACGATCACCAGAACGTGCGCGTTGCTTTTGGCAGCATTCATCAGCCCTTTTACAGCGGTGCTGACGGCGGTTTTGCCTTTCTCCACCGCCTGTTCCACGCCAGACCGTGCGGCAGATGCACCGTTGGATGCCGCCTTGCCGCCTGCGGTCTGCGCCGCTGTGCCCGACCGAGCGGCAGCATAGTAGCTTTTGTGGATTTCTTGCCGCTGTTTCCAGCGTGAAAGCCAGTTGGAGCCACCTTCACCGGTGCCGGATGCTCCTGCATCTTGTGGCGCGGTCGGCTCCTGCGGGGAAGATTTTGCGGTTTTGGAGCCTTTCTTGCCCTGCATCTTGGCTTTCTTCTTGAGCTTCCGGGCATAGCGGCTCTTGGAAATATCCCGGGCATTCCCAGCCGCCTTTTCGCCCTCGCTCAACGCCTGCACACCAACATTATCTTCCTCATACTGGTCGATTTCCCGGTGCACCGCAGACCGGGCGGCATGGGCGGCGTACATTTCCCGTTTCTGCGCCTTGCTCAACCGGCTCAGTTCGTCCGGGGTCAGTTCTGCCTTGCCAAACCGCAGATGCTGCGCCTTTTCCGCAGCCTTATCCGCATCGGTTTTCAGCTTTTTCTTTTTGGGCACCGACTGCTCCACCTTGGCTTTTTTCGGGGGAGAACGGGTCTTTTTGACGGCCGTTTCCTCTTTGATGTTCAGCTTCGGCTCACTCATTTCTGTGCGCCCTCCGAAACTTCACCCAACTTGGTGGTCATAATGCGGTAGAGTTCCAGATCGGTGGGGAATCGGTCAACGAACGGCAGAATGACATTGCCGAAAAAAAGCAACCCCTCACCCTCGCCGGAGTGGGTGACGTAGGAAAGCTGGTGGGGCGAGATATTGAGCTGCTTTGCGAGAATTTGCCGATCTCCGTTCGCCTGATTGAGCATATACACAAAATCCGAGTTCTCGAAAATGTTCGATACTTCGGGACTTGCCAGCAGATCTTTGACGTTCTGCGTTAGGGCTGTCGGGATGCCGCCCCACTTACGGAAACGCTTCCAAATCTCCACAGAATAAGCGGCAGTCTGTTCCTCTTTCAGCAAAAGGTGGAACTCGTCTGCATAGTACCGGGTGGATTTTCCGGCACTGCGGTTGGCGGTAACGCGCCCCCACACAGCATCCTGCACGATGAGCATTCCCAGCTTTTTGAGCTGCTTGCCCAGCTGCTTAATGTCGAAGCAGACGATGCGGTTGTGGATGTCCACGTTAGTGTGGTGGTTGAAGATGTTCAAAGAACCCTTAACGTAAATCTCCAATGCCGCCGCCACATGGCGCGCTTCCGGTTCGTCCTGCGTCAGTAGGGCGTTGTACAGATCTTCCAGCAGGGGCATATTTTCCGGAGTGGGATTCTCGAAATATTTGCGGTAGACCACATGAACACAGCGGTCAATAACCGTCTTTTCCACTGGCTGCAAGCCCTCTTTGCCGCCCACCACCAGTTCACACAGAGAAAGAATAAAGTCGGCTTTCAACGCCAGCGGATTGTCCTCCTCGCTGTAATTGCTGTTGATGTCCATGGGGTTGATATACTGAGTGCTGGCAGGGCCGATGTGGATAACCTGCCCATGCAGACGCTCCACCAGCGGAGCGTATTCTGCTTCCGGGTCGCAGATGATAATATCATCGTCCGTCACCAGAAAAGCGTTGGTGATCTCACGCTTTGCAGAGAAACTTTTGCCCGAACCGGGCGTGCCCAAAATCAAGCCATTCGGGTTTTTCAGCTTCTTTCGGTCTACCATGATAAGGTTGTTGGACAGGGCATTCAAGCCGTAGTACAGCGATTCCTTGCCGGACTGGTACAGTTCCTGCGTGGTAAACGGAATGAAGATGGCGGTACTGCTGGTGGTCAGCCCGCGCTGAATCTCGATCTGGCAGTCAGCCAGCGGCAGGCTGCTCATCAGCCCCTGCTCCTGCTGGTAGTCCAGTCTGCACAGGTTGCAGTTGTGCTTCTGGGCGATACTGGATGCCTGAAAAACATTGTTTTCCAGTTCCTGCTCCGTGCGCCCGGTGTTCA
>ERZ772902.305-NODE-305-length-58739-cov-4.578727_pt1 | contig 58739 bp, 46 predicted proteins | sample MGYA00511470_ERZ772902 | MGnify/ENA primary metagenome ERZ772902 (study PRJEB29015, sample SAMEA2737717) | human gut metagenome | biome: human gut; feature: human-associated habitat; material: faeces | place: China | collected 2012 ... | reverse complement strand
TGTAGGACTGAAACGGTTTGAGGAGGACATGGAGGCACAGGCGGCAACGGTCTGTCAGGTAGACTGGAAGCCGGTTGCGGGCGGTAATAAGGAAATTCTTGCCGCATTGGATGCGATCGAACCGCTGCGTGACAAAATTGCGCAGGCGAATGCGGAGGTGATCGCAAGGATCCGTGCGGCAAAGCCGATGCTGGTTGATATCCGTCCGGCACTGGAATGTATTCCGGGAATGACCAAGACGACGATTCTTCATTCCGGACCGGATATTGACTGGGATGAAATGTGTGGCCCGATGCGCGGAGCTGTGATCGGAGCCGTGATCTATGAGGGGCTGGCTTCCGATGCCACTGAGGCGGAGAAGATCATCGAAGAAGGAAAGATTACCTTCGGAGCATGTCACAGCTATCATGCCGTGGGTCCGATGGCAGGAGTGATCTCCCCATCCATGCCGGTTCATGTGATCAAGGATATGACCAATGGCACATATGCATACTGTAACGTGAATGAGGGACTTGGAAAGGTGCTTCGTTTCGGAGCATATTCCGAGGAAGTATTAAACCGCCTTGCATGGATCCGGGATGAATTTGCGCCGGCGCTTCATAAGGCACTTGCTCTGACGGACGGCATTGATATTCAGTTGATCACGGCGCAGGCACTGCAGATGGGCGATGAGTGTCACAACAGAAATAAAGCGGCGACAAGTCTTTTCTATAAGCAGATCAGTCTGCTTCTTCTGCAGGCAGTGGAGGATAAAGAGGTGCTTGAGAGAGTGCTCTCATTTATTGCGGGAAACGATCACTATTTCCTCAATCTGTCGATGCCGGCATGTAAGATCTGTCTGGCGGCAGGACAGGGCGTAGAATATGCAACCGTGCTCACGGTTATGGCACGAAACGGTGTCAATTTCGGTATTAAGGTCAGCGGTCTTCCGGAGGAGGAATGGTTTGAGGGAGAGTCCAACTATATTGAGGGACTTTACTTCCCGGGCTACGGCAAAGAGGATGCAAACAGAGATATCGGAGACAGCGCGATCACAGAGACGATGGGGATCGGCGGCTTCGCCATGGGCGGCGCTCCGGCAATTGTACAGTTCGTTGGAGGAACAACGGATGATGCGCTGGCAGTGTCCAGAAAAATGTACAGTATCTGCGTGGACAGTAACCCGGCATATGCTCTGCCAAGCCTGAATTTCAAGGGAAGTGCAATGGGAATTGATATGCTTAAGGTGATCGAGACGGGGATCCTTCCGATCATCAATACCGGAATCGCCCATAAGAATGCAGGCGTAGGACAGATCGGTGCGGGAATTGTTTCTCCGCCAATGGAATGCTTCTATAAGGCGCTGCTTGCTTATGTCCGCAAGTATACTTCTGGAAATGAATAGGAATGATGCACATGAGTACATATGTAATAGCAATTGGTGGGAACGCGCTGGCACAGAATGCCGGAGATCTGGACCGGATCCTTCGTGAGATCGCTGTGGCAGCAGTCGATTTTGCGGTGAAGGGTCATCATATCGTGCTGGTTCATGGAAACGGACCGCAGATCGGTAATCTTGTGATCCAGAATGAAGCGGCACGCCCGGTCATCCCGGAAAATTCCATGGATGAGTGTGTGGCAATGACGCAGGCAATGATCGGATATCCGTTGCAGCAGCACATTTATAATGAACTGCAGACAAGAAAAAGTGATCTGCAGGTAGCTACAATCGTGACACAGGTATTGGTGGATCGGGATAAGCTGGAAAGCCTCAAGCCGACCAAACCGATCGGACCGTTTTATACGAAGGAGCAGGCACGGCAGATCGCAGAGGAAACCGGCATGGTGATGGCGGAGGATTCCGGGCGGGGCTACCGCCGGCTGGTTGCATCTCCAAAGCCGGAAGGGATCGTGGAGATCGATACGATCCGCAGACTGTTAGATGCCGGTGCGATCGTGATCAGCGGTGGCGGCGGAGGCATCCCGGTTGTGCGGGAAGCTGATGGAAGCCTGCAGGGAGTCAGTGCTGTGATCGACAAGGATTTCACAGCGGAGCAGATCGCCTGTGACACCGGTGCAGATGAATTGCTTATTCTGACCGGCGAGGAATATGTTTCTGTAAATTATGGCACTCCGGATCAGCGTGCACTGCATCAGGTGACGCTGCAGGACATGGAAACATATATTGAGCAGGGACAGTTTCCGGAGGGTAGCATGCTTCCGAAGGTGCAGGCGGCAAAACGCTTTGTCACTCACCGGCAGGGCGGAACGGCAGTCATCGGATCACTGACCCGAATATGGGACATACTCGATGGCACCAGCGGAACGAGAATACAATGCGGGTAAGCACTTTAGTCCCTTCCTTCTCCCCTCAGAACCTGATCAAACAAACGCGCATTTTCTAATGTCATTTCCAGAGGACAGACCGCACTTTCGGTTTGTCCTTTTTGTATACAGGAAATTACTTCTTTTGCTTCATAATAAAATCCGTTTTCTTCGCCCTCATGGAAATCTTCCACCAGACGGTCGTTCAGATCATAGAGTCTGGCACGGTTGCCGAAATGGATCTTAGGAATGTGAATGTAGCCGTCGCTTCCGTAAAGGTAGGCATCCTCCGGCATTTTGGTCGTGAAGGAGCATTGGATGTTGGCGATGCAGTGCTCCAGCTGAAGATTTAAGCTGACCATATCATCAACGCCGGTTGGATAGTCCTTTTTCAGAAATTGCATGGCAAGGATTTTCTGGTCGGCATAGTAGGGCAGAAGCTCCATCGGATAGATGCCGATGTCGTACAGGGAACCGCCACCAAGCTCCGGATAAAACAAACGTCTGCTGTATTCCTTATCTGCTTTCCAGCCGATATTTGCCTGCATCAGATGAAGCTCGCCGATGCGGCCGTCCCGGATCCACTGGCGAACGCGTGTGGACTTTGGCAGAAAACGTGACCACATTCCTTCCATCAAAAATAAATGCTTTTCGCGTGCAAGATCAATGACCTCCCGGGCCAGTGCGCCTGTCTGCGTCATTGGCTTTTCGCAGATAACATGCTTGCCCGCCAGAAGACATGCCTTGATATTGTCATAATGTGCATTGGAAAGTGTTGCGATGTAGACCACATCAATGTCCGGATCGGCAAGCAGTTTTTCGTAGCTGTCATAATATAAAGAAAGTGATTCCTTCTTGGCCCACGCTTTGGCGCGCTCCATGGACTTGCTTGCAACTGCAGTGACGTCTGCCTCTGTTGTCATGCGGACTGCTTCGATAAATTTATGTGCAATATTTCCTGCACCGATTATTCCAAAATGTAACATAATATCTTTCTATCCTTTCTGAAAATGGAGAACTAAACCGCTCATTTCTACAAAAATAAATCCCCATCCATTATAACAGATGGGGATTCGTTTTGATACGCCCTTCGGCGTAAATATCCAAGCTTATCCGAGCAAAGCCTTATCCGAATCAAACTCTTCTCCGGATACTTCCTCAAACTTCACTAAAAGATCCTCTACGGTGAGACGTTTCTTCTCCTCGCCGGAAATATTCAGGATCACACGTCCGTTGTTCATCATGATCAGACGGTTGCCGTGTGCGATCGCATCACGCATGTTGTGTGTGACCATCATAGCGGTCAGGTGATTCTCCTCGATGATCTTATCGGTGAGGGCGAGCACCTTTGCCGCTGTCTTTGGATCCAATGCAGCGGTGTGTTCGTCCAGAAGCAGAACCTTCGGCTTCTTTAAGGATGCCATCAGCAGAGTGACTGCCTGACGCTGTCCACCGGACAACAGACCGACCTTTGAGGTCATACGATCCTCGAGACCAAGATCGAGAGTCTTTAACAGCTCGTGGAACTGAGTCTTCTCCTTCTTGGAGATACCCCAGCCAAGACCACGTCTCTGACCACGGCGGGCTGCCAGTGCAAGGTTCTCATCGATCTGCATGGTGGCAGTGGTTCCGGTCATCGGATCCTGGAACACACGGCCAAGGAATGTGGCACGCTTAAATTCAGGAAGTCCTGTGACGTCTACACCATCGATCAGGATAGAACCTTCATCAACCGGCCAGGAGCCTGCGATGGCATTGAGCATCGTTGACTTGCCGGCACCGTTTCCACCGATGACGGTGACGAAATCGCCTTCGTCAAGAGTCAGATCTACGCCATTTAAGGCGTGCTTCTCGTTGATCGTGCCAAGGTTGAAGGTTTTATGTACATTACGAATCTCTAACATTTATTTGCCCTCCTTTGCTGACGCACTGCTTAAAGCCGCTGCAGAACGCTTTCCGGCTTTCTTGAAGGAGCTTTTGCTCTTTCCTTTCAGATACGGAACTGCAAGGAAGACTGCAACAATGATCGCTGTGAACAGCTTCAGATCATCACTAGGCATCTTCAGCCAGAGAACGATACCGATAACGATATAGTAGATGATACCGCCGAGTACCACGAAGGTAAGGCGTCCCTTGAAGTCCATGTGCTTTCCGAGGATCGCATCACCGAGAACTTCGCCGATGATCACGGCTGCGAGACCGATAACGATGCCGCCACGTCCCATGTTGACATCGGAGAAGCCGGAATACTGTGCCAGAAGTCCGCCGGACAGAGCAACGATTCCGTTGGAGAGGGCAAGACCGATCAGTTTCATCGTGTCGATGTTGATTCCCTGTGCCTTACTCATGGCCGGATTGCATCCGGTCGCACGGATCGCAGAACCCTGCTCAGTACCGAAATACCAGTAGAGAAGTGCGATGAGAACGATTGCAAATATTGCGCCAACAATAATCGCATGGGTCAGCTGACGGGAAGAAATGATCAGGTTATACTTGTCAATACTGAGTGCCTGGTTTGCATGGCGATCCATGATATTCAGGTTGATCGAATACAGCGCGATCTGTGTCAGGATACCGGCAAGGATCGGTGGAATACCGAGCTTGGTATGTAACAGACCGGTGCAAAGTCCGGCAAGAAGTCCGGCGATGCAGGCACAGAGAAGTGAAACCCAGATGCTGTGACCATTGATGGTCATCATAACGGTAACGGCTCCGCCGGTTGCGAAGGAACCGTCAACGGTCAGATCGGCAAAATCAAGCAGGCGGAATGTGATGTATACGCCGAGTGCCATGATACCCCAGATCAGACCCTGTGCAATATTGCCCGGAAGCGCATTCGTAAATGCGACCGGATTCAATGTTGCAAAATAATTTAATAAAGACATGTTAATCCTCCAATACGCCAAAATTATTTGGTAGAAAGCTTTTCGTAATCATCCGGTACAGTTACCTTCAGATCGTCAGCGCGGTCTGCAATATATTCCTTTGTGAACTTAGGAGCTGCCTTAACTTCCATCTTTGTGATGTCAGCGCCGTTTACGAGAATGTCATAAGCCATCTCACCTGTCTCGTATCCGAGATCATAGTAGCTGATAGAAAGTGTTGCAACACCACATCCCTTTGCAATACCTTCCTCACCGGCGAAGATCGGAGTCTTAGCAGGACCGGCTACGTTGTTGATCGCCTCTGTACAGGATGCTGCTGTATTATCGGTAGGAATGTAGATTACATCAGATGCGTCACATGCGCTCTTTGTAACGGAAGCAACATCATTGGAATCTGCGAAGGTGTACTCTTTGATCTTGTAGCCCTCATCTTCCAGATACTTTGTGATCGTTGTAGACTGGTAAATACTGTTTGGCTCAGAAGAGCAGTAGATAATACCGATGTTCTTAGCATCCGGGAAAAGCTCCTTAATGCATTTGGCCTGCTGATCCAGTGGAGCAAGGTCGGTTGTTCCGGAAACGTTCTTGCCGGTTACGCCGTTCCAGTCAGAAATATCAAGAGCAGTACCATAGTCTGTAACAGAGGTACCAAGTACCGGAATGCTGTCTGTTGAGGAAACAGCAGCCTGAAGAGCGGCTGTTGCATTACCCAGGATCAGATCATAGTTGTTAGTTACGAATGATGTACAGATGGTAGAACATGTCGGTGCGTCACCGGCTGCGTTCTGCTCATCGAATTTAACCTTATCGCCGAGCTTATCCTTCAGGGCCTTCTTGAAGCCGTCTGTAGCAGCGTCAAGAGCTTCGTGCTGTACGAGCTGGCAGATACCGATGGTATAAGTCTTGCCTGATTTGTCTGCTGTAGAATCAGAACCGCCGTTAGTAGTTGCGGAATTGCCGCAGCCTGCAAGTCCAACGACCATTGTCGAAGCGAGCGCTACGGATAAAAGTTTCTTGAATGTCTTTTTCATAGTTAGATTTCCTCCTTGATGTTGCTGGTACGCAGAACGGTGAGATCCTGTGGTACCAAATAATGTGTGCAATTGTATAAATTATAGGGTTTTACAGGAAATAAGTCAATATTAGATAATACACTGGTATTTTTTCAAAATATGAATTACAATAATAAAATATAAGAAGAAAATGATGCAGGAACAAAAGCAGACAGTGATGGGGAAGTTCGTGGCATCAATCAGCAATAAAGTTAAAATACGGGTAAGGGGACAACGAACAGATGAGTGACAGCAGGGAACGAGAGAAGAGTGCGCTAAATGGGACAGAGCGTACAGGGTCAGGGCGAGGTGCATTGCCGGATGGAACCGTCTTAAATGGACGCTATAAGCTGGAAAAGGTGCTCGGCAGAGGGGGCTTTGGAATTACCTACAAGGCGCTTGATATGAATGTGCAGGTGGATGTTGCCGTGAAGGAATATCTGACCGAACCGGGAGAAGAGCCGGAGCGTGCCGTGCGCGAGGCACAGATTTCGGCATCCCTTTATGATCTGGAGGGAATCGTGGCAGTACGCGATTACTTTATCGATCGGGGGATTGCCTATATTGTGATGGAATATGTCCAGGGCATCAGCATTAAGCAGTACATTGCGCAGCATGGACGTATGGATGGGAAAGAGGTTCTTGCGGGCATGAAGCCGCTTCTCAAGTCGATCCGGAGGATTCATGAGAAGGGGATCGTTCATCGGGACATCAGTGCGGACAATCTGATGATCACGCAGGATGGGAAGCTAAAGCTTATTGATTTTGGCGCAGCAAGCCTTCTGGATCCGAAAAGAGAAGAGCATACGATCCTTATTAAAAGGGGATTTGTTCCGGTGGAGCAGTACCGCTCCGAGGAGAAGATCGGTCCGTGGACTGATGTGTATTCGCTCTGCGCCACGATGTATTTTATGATCACAGGCATGGTGCCGGAGGATGCCATGGAGCGATGGATTTCCGATAAGATTACGAATCTGCAGGATATTTTCGGAACCGGGCTTGCGCCGGAGCAGTCAAAGGCGATCATGAAGGGGCTTGCGGTGAAGAAAGAGGACCGCTATCAGGATGTGGTGCAGCTTGCTGAGGTTCTTTATGATGAGCATGTGATGCGTCAGAACCTCTGGTTTCGCACCGAGGAGCTTCCGCACCAGATGCTGTCCGGTGGGCATACACAGACTGTGCGCCGGGAGGCAGCCGCATTTTTGAAAAAGAGCGATCCCAAAAAGAAAATGATCTGGAGAGTGGCAGCCGGTGCTGTTATATTTGCGGCAGTCGTTGTGCTGTGGATTTATCTTGGCGGACCGGGAAGCAGAGGGCAGAAGAAGGGCTTGCAGCCGGAGAAAGCAGCCGTTTCTGTGACAATGCAGCCTGCCGGAACAGATGGTGTCACGTCATCAGTACAGCCGGACGAAGCAGGCGATACGACATCATCGCCGTCCGGTAAAGAAGATAATACGACATCAACCTCCCGGTCTGATGAACCGGCATCCGCAAAGTCGCAGCCTTCAGATGGAGCAGGGAAATCTGACGGGAAGAACAGTGCTACGACAAACAATACCGGTTCCAAGGCGGCTTCAAATAAAACTCCAGCCAGACACGCCGGCGCAGACCGTCAGTCATCCACAAAGACCGGCACAGGGAATACGGCGTCAAAGTCCACGAAATCATCGGCGGGAACTGTTTCTGCCAAACCGGCAAAGAAGCCGGCAGCAACGAAAAAGCCATCGTCCGGTTCCGGGAAAGACAGCAACTCCGGTGGGGATTTTGAGGGAGATTTGGATGATCTTTTACAGTAAACAATATGACAAAAAAATAAACCAAATAAGACAGCTCTATGATATCCTTAGGTCATGGAGTTGTTTATTTATACTATAAAATCAGAAAGTATAATAAATGATCGCTTCTGATTTCATTAAGATAACCGAAGGAGAATACATAATGAGTGATACGTATTGTAAACAACTATATCGTGATATCACAAGTAACTATTATCAGGAATTTACTTCCTTTATGACAAAGCACTGGTATCCGGAAATCTTAGGGGATTCCGAAATCACACAGGAAGAGCGTCAGGGAGCTTATCAGAATTTCTATAAGACGATCAAGGATGCCCGGATCGCAAACCGCCAGACGATCCGCAGATGGTTTGGGCTGAGCGAACAGAGCATTCCATCCAGAACCTATATTTTCAGGATTGCGCTGGCAGCAGGGCTGTCGGTGGAGGAGACCGAAGAGTATCTGCAGCTTGGCATTTCACAGCAGGGGATTCAGGATAACGATTACCGGGAATTTATCGCACGATATTGTCTGGATCATGGGCTCGGGATCGACAAATGTCGTCGGATGATCGAGTTTTATGAGCGTAAAAGTCAGAACAGAGGGAAATGGGAGCAGGAAAGTAACACGAACTGGGTACGGGAACAATACACGGTAGTCCGGGATTATCCAGAGGAGGAGTTTCTGGTCTGGATGCATAAACACCAGAAATATTTCAAAGGCTACAGTCTGACGGTACTCAAATGCTATAGACAGCTTGTGGAAGAATGTCTGATCTTTTTGCGCAAGGATGTGATGGAGTCTCTGGCGCAGGAGCTGCAGGCTGCCGGCTTTATGGAGTGGCGTGAGCAAAAGGGACAGAAGGGCGTTTACGGTGGAACGGAGATTGAGCGGTTTGTCAAAAATCGTCTGCGTACGATCCGAAATCCGTTGTCGCCGGACAAGGCAAAGGAAATACGTCGTCTGGCAAGCGTGGCATATGCACCGCAGGACCGCATCAGCGATCTGGTGCTGGAACTTTACTCCACAATGCCGGGGCGGAACAAGCACCAGGACAAATATGCACTTTACAATGCACTTGGCGGAGAGATCCATCGTGTCGATAAAAAGTACATTTCCGAGCTGCTCAACTCAGCAGTGCTTCGGGAAAAGCAGATGATTCTGCAGATGGAGCTGGCAGCCGAAACAGACGAGGCAGCCCGCCGGACCAAGGAAAAAGAATTAAAGAAATTCAAGCAGCGCATTCATCTGGTGCAGCGTTCAGATTTGTTGGTGCTGGCGCAGTACATCATTTACCGAAGGATGGAAGAGATTTCAATGCTGTACGAAAAATCGTACAGTGCCCAAACAGCAAAAGACGAATTCTGTGAGCTGGCAGACGGTATGCTGGAGCTATGTGGCATGCGCAGGGTCGATGACAGATATATGCTCGACCATGTACTTTTGTCCTGCTTCGCAGAGGAGGATATATACCTGTTCCTTGAAATTATCGAGGGCGGCGAATAAAGGTGGTGAAGAATGGAACATGCAAAACTGAGTGTGGAAATCCTGTCGTACGATCGCACGGGTGTAAAGAAAGTGATCAGAGAGTTGGATGGAGGGATTTTCAAGGGGATAAAAGATGTTGTTAAGGTGAAACCAATTGCCAGAATGGGAACGGGATTGGTTGTATCATTTCTAAAATTAATTGCTCAGGTACCAGACGTGGGAAAACAGGCATTGCACATTAAGGGATTGCAAAAAATGGCAGCAGGGAAGGGAAGTCATGCAATTAACAAAAGCATAAAGAAAGCACTGAACCTGAAAGAAAAACAGAAATTTATTTCTATTGAAGAGATCTCGATCAAGAAAAAGAAAGGAGAGAAAGCGATGAAACTGGAAGTAGAGTTGAAGGATATTGATCTGACGAAAACACTGGACGTTGTATTGAAACAGATGAAACAGCAGCAGACCGATAAGCGCAGGAAAAAACTAGAGACATACAAAGAAAACGGGGATGCAAAAGCTGCACAGAAGCTGGATAGCAACGATGTCCTGAAAAGCGGTCAGAAGTTGATGTTTCAAATGCTGGAGGCAATCAACAGTGAAGTGGATAACGACAGGAAATTTGCGCTTGTTCAGAGTCTGGTTGCGTGGGCGAATGACAGTGGACTGGCTGGAATTGTCTTAAAAACGCTGGCGGAAAGCGATGGAAAAATGGGCGAAATGATTCAGGCGATGAAGCTTGAAATCGGAGAAATATCATTGACGGAGTAGAAGGAACGCTTATGTTTTTTAATACAAATCATTATATTAAAGTATTTATGGATACCCTGCACAAAAGCAAAAAGTATGCGGGGGATCATGCAGAGGCTGCAAAATACTATGATGTCCGGACGATGGATGAGCTGGCAAAACAGCATGTTGACCGGGAGGGAAGCTTTTTGATCCGTGTGACCGGAGAAGATTCCTACCAGGCGGCGAGATCCCTGAAAAAGCAGGGTGCTTCGGATGTGCTGGTGCTTAATTTTGCCAATTCCATTTCGCAGGGCGGAGGCGTGCGGATCGGAGCAAGAGCGCAGGAAGAAGACCTGTGCCGGACATCAACATTATACAATTCCCTGATCTCGCAGGAGGCATTCCCGTTTTACGATTACAATCGCAAAAATGACAAAAACGAGAGTGGATCTGACACGGCGATTTACTCGCCTCATGTGTTTATCATCAAGGATGAAAAGTACCACGACATTGCGCCGGTAGAAGTATCGGTTGTGACAATGGCGGCACCGATCAACGAACCGGGGATCCATGCAGCAGAAATTCTCGATCAACGGATCTATAAGCTGCTTTGTCTGGCGGAGAGCATCGGACATAAGAAACTCGTACTCGGAGCCTGGGGCTGCGGCGCATTTGGCAATGACCCACAGGAGGTTGCCGAATTTTTTCGGGATAATCTGAAGAAATTCGACTGCTTTGAAGAAGTGGTATTTGCAGTGCGGATGGTGGCAGGACGGGACGAGAGGAATTATCAGGTGTTTCAGAAGGTACTAAAAAAACTATAAAATACAAAAATGGAGGAATCATTATGGAAAATCAAAGAACAATAGAACAGAGAATTGAAAACTTTAAGGGGATTTATAACCGCTTAGAAAAGATAGTGGACAATATTCCCGATGCCATTCCGAATACTGTGACGGACATGATTAAAAAACAGATTCTGGGGGACGAAAATCTCCGGGAACTTATTAATCAATTAGATCATCATCGTCCGCCGAGAATCTTTGTTATGGGACGTACCGGAGTTGGGAAGAGCAGTTTGATCAACGCATTATGTGGCATGTACGTTGCAGAGGTAAGTGCTGTCGATATTGGAACGAAGGAGACTGTAAGTTACAGCTGTAAAGAGCAGGGCCGAACGCTTATGGATATTTTAGATTCTCGTGGATTTGCGGAACATGAAGGAGAAAATACAGAGACTGCTGAAGAACAATTATGTGATGATATTATAGAATTTGATCCAGACGTTGCACTTTTAATCATAGGATGTACGGATAGATCGAATGCAACAGATGATGATATAGATTTTATAAAGAAAGTTCGGGAGAAATATTACAAAAAAAATAATGCAGAGCTTCCGGTTGTTGTTGCGTTGAACAGAGTGGATGGAGTTATGCCTGCGAGAGAAACGGATCCAAATAGTTATTCCGAAAAGAAATTAAATCGGATTCAGGAGCATGCAGCGTTCTTTGAAGAGAAGTTTGATAAGAAACAGTTTAATGCAAGTGCTGTGATTCCGGTATCTTCATTAATTGATTGGAAAAATGATCAGGGAGATGAAATAGATCTGGATGATATTAACGAACTTTCAGCGGAAGAACGTAAACGGTTGGAAATCAGTTATGATGGCCGTTATAATATTGATAAACTTCGGGAAAGTTTGGAAAATGCAATTGCTGACTATGAGGCTCAGATGGGGATGAGAATGGCTTTTAAATTGGAGGAATTGGTTTTAAAAATTGCCAATCATGTCAACAAAGCGATGTCGACTATTTCTGGGACAGTTGCACTCAGTCCAATTCCAATCAGTGATATTTATATCTTATTGATTATTCAGGCATTAGATACGGTTATGATAGCAGCTTTAGCCGGAAGTGAGATATCAATAAAAACAGCTAAGGATTTTGTTATACGCTTAGGAGGTATGGGAGGAGCCGGATTCGGTTTTAGATTGGCAGCACAGCAGGGATCCAAACTTGCAAATATGTTATTCCCGGGAGCCGGTTCCACGATCAGTGCGGCGATTGCCAGTGGAGGAACCTATGCCATTGGAAAAGCAGCTATCAATCATTACATTTTAGGGTACAATGAAATTGATGTGAAAAAGTTATTTGAAAAGGACAAAAAAGCTGATAAAGAAAATTAAATATAAAATTTGGTAAAATTGATAGGAGCAGAGGCAATATGTCTCTGCTCTTAATGCTTTTGGTGCAATTGCTGTCACTTTGTATTTGGTATTATTTGCTGTTATAACAGAAGAAATGTTTATTTTTTTTGTCTTAAAATATTACATTCGACATATGGATGATGTCAAAAAAATAAACCATTTCATCCACATAGTTGTTATACTAAATTTATAAACAATGAGAGTGGTTTAGTAAAGAAGGTGATATGATGTCGTGGTTGATTGACCCAATTATTTCCTGGCTGACGATTCTGGTTATGCGTAGTGGAGATTCTATAGGTGTTAAGGGAATATTGATATTTCTTTTGGCGGTGCTTGGAACAGGCATTGCACTGTTTGTTGGTGCATGGCTTTCCGGGAAAAACAATGAGTGAGGAGGACTTTGAATGAAGAATGTAAAAAGAATTTTATTGTCAATGATTTTAGTGGTCGTTATACAGCTGTGCTTTCCGTGTGATACGATCAGTGCGACAGAGTTGTCTGCTTCAGGAAGAATTACCGGATTGCAGAATGGTGATGCTGCAAATGTTATTTTGTATAACAATTATCAGTCGTACAGTGCTGCAACAGATGAAAAAGGCGATTATTCATTCAGAGGCATAGAGTCGGGTGATTATTTTGTCAAAATTGATATGGCAGGATATTCTGTACCAAAACCTGTACAGGTGAAAGTAGAGAGTGCGGGTGTGGTTGTGCCGGACATGGAAGTGACAAAGGCAGCGGAATCGGATTATTTTTATCAGTGGAAGGCTGATGATACTTATTTCGGATACGAAGAAACGGCGAATGTTGTCAGTCCATGGAAAGTAGAATTTCTAGATGAAGATGTATATCCAAGTGATGCCACAGATTCCATTCGTTTATATTAGAAATATAAGGTTATCTTAAGTGATGAAGAGGAAAAATGGGCGGGAGATTACACCTCTCGTTTTTATGAATTGTATCAAAATATTCCGCAGCAGGGAGAGAAAAAGCCAAGTAAGTGGATTCTGACCGATAAACATATTAATAATGATATTACAATTACATATGGCGAAGAAGCAAATACGGTAACTTTATCAAAGGATGTTTTTCAAAACGCAATTCCAAGAAAAGCAAAAGTGAATGGAACTTTGGGAACTTTTTTCTCCAATCGTCTTTATGATGCTTTGGTGCGCTATGTTACACATGACGGGGAAGATATTGATGCAGTAGACTATATTCTGGTTCAGAATTTTGGGTGTTCTATCAAGGTTCCGGATTATGAGGAATTGACCGCAGGGGTAACGGATGAGACAGCGGCGGCTTTTGAAATGTTTAAGCCGGAGGAGCTGGTTGCTATTTTAAATATGTTTGAAGAGATGCCAAGTGGCTTTCATAAAATCAGTGGTTTGAAGTATTTAATAAGACGGACAGATGGAACTAAAAATCCAATATATCCAGATGCTGCAGCGGTTTCGTGGGTACATCACGATCCGGGATATATGGAATTCGTTGATGTTGCATTTAAAGGAGATCAGGTATCGGATACATTTCGTTTAGCGCTGCATGAGAAATCTCATTTTTATATCGTGCACCGAAAATCCAGATGAAACCGTTAAACACTCAGGCGATCATCCGTAAATATATGGATATTTTTCAGATGGAGAGGGAAGACGCCATGCAGATGGCGGATCTGACACAGGGGTATCCGTTTGCGTTTCAGGTGTTAGGTTATCTGACATGGAATAATCATGGTGACTATCAAAATGTACGCACGGAATATGTGATCGATAATTATTGATCATATGGAAGCGGAAGCAGGAACACCAAACGGGCTGCTCCTATAATATGTATCCGTAATTCTGGACACATACCATAGGGGCAGCCCGTTTATGTTATATCCGGTTGGGGGATCCGTTGTTACTCAGCGCAAACATATTTCTTTAATAATACCTTTGTCGGTTTCTTCTTTAAATGTATCAGATAAATATAACCCTTCGAACCCATGTAATGATATTTCTTGATATATTTCTGTCTGTGACCGCGAACAACCATGACATTGCCAAACACCTGAAAGCTTTGAACCCCGTAATGATCGGAGTCGTAGCGGACGAGAGTTGTTGTCTTATCCGTGTTGTAGTCCGTGCATAATACTTTGCCTCCGGTGACGTAATAAGACTTGTTGTCAACGCCGCAGTCGTAGGAAGAGTCGGCGCTGGTGTAGGTGCTTGTTATGGTGTCGTTTGGATCGAGGTCGCCAAGCCGTTTGCCTTGTTTGGACAGACGTGTGTAGACACGTTCCTGATTGGAATCTGTGTGCTCGTATACCAGTGATTTCCCGCATGAGCCAAGGGAGGAAATATAAGATGACGGCATCTTACAAACCTTCCGGATTTTCTTGCCGGAAAGATTCATGACATAGATTCCTTTATCTTGGTCCTGGTAAAAAGTTTTATTGTATTTGGTTTTGACAAAATAGATCTTGTTGCCGATGACGATCGGATGATGTCCTTTGGTAAGCAGCTTTTTTGTTTTCTTTTTTACGTTAATCTTACAGATGTAGCAGTTGAATCCGTCACTTCCGTCTACGATGTTGTAAGTGGCATAAATATTGTTTCCTTTTATATTCAGATCAAAGAAACCGTTGGTTGTACGTCCCTTGTATTTATTGGAAACAATCATTTTCTTTTTGTGTGTCTTTGTATTGATCTTCATTAGATCCATTCGCAGACCGCTTCCGGAGTAGCTGTAGTAAATGTCGTTTCCTTTCCGGCATGCGCCATCCGGTATCTGTACTTTGTTTGCGGCATGTGCTTTCCCAGGTGCAAATGCAGCCAAGGATAAACACATTATGGCTAATACTGCTTTTTTTGTGATCTTCATAGAGAAATCCACCTTTCTTTATTCTTGTATTTTGTGATGTTTGGGTCAAAAGTATTTTGTCGGTTGCCATATAGGACGTATATTTTTCATTTCTGCATTCATTTTAGCACTGTAATTTTTGGGTTTTAAACGAACTGACCGATGAGGAAATGCAGGGAACGAGATGTCCTTGCATGGATGAAAAGAAAAATCCCCGGATCGTGAAAAGGTCCGGGGATGGAAATAAATATAGGTTGTTGTGGGCGAACATTAAAGCTCGGTTGACACCAGACGGAATCGGATGCTGTGCATGTCCAGTCCGCCCTGCGCAAAGAAGAGGCGCAGATTGGTATAGCGCGAGAACAGCGGAATGTCGATTCGGTGGGATACCGGAAGCCCGTTTGTGCCGTTCCAGGTGAAGGTGCCATATGCGGTTCCGAGACTGAACAGGGTAACCGGGATCTGCGCAACCTCACTCTGGGTGGAGCTTGCGGTGAGTGTCATTTCGTAAGTGCCGGCGGTCAGGATATCCAGACCGAAGCTGTAGTTTGTCCCTTTATCGGTACAGATGTCCGACAGATCGATCGTAAGATCGCCATCCAGTTCATAAAATTTGACGGTAGATTCGTCCACATCGGACTCGTCTGCCGGACGATTGATAATATTGATCCTGCATTCTGTGCCAAGCAGCCGGTTCATCGCATGGGTGTTCATGAGGAAACGGCAGATGTTGGCGGCACAACGCTGCAATTCGCTGCGCTGCAGGGAACCGTCCTTCAGAGAGGCGAGAATGTTGTCGTCATTCTGTGCACCGCAGGAGCATACCATGTAAACATCGTTCTGTGCCATTGCCATGGCAGCGAGGTCGGACTTGTCGACTGCCTGTCCGCGGCGGTTGATCTTTGCCCACCAGTCGGTCATGGCAAAGCCGGTAAAGCCCCAGTCGTTTCGCAGGATCTGTGTGGTCAGATCGTAGTTGGCAGCTGTCCAGACGCCGTTGACCGGTCCGTAGGTTGTCATAATGGAGTCCGCATTGCCCTCCTTTACGGCAATCTCAAAGCCCTTGAGATAGATTTCGCGAAGAGCACGCTCGGAGATTACGGCATTCGTATCGTGACGGTCGGTCTCCTGGTTGTTTCCGCAGAAATGCTTGATCGTTCCGGTGACGCCGGCACTGTGAAGTCCCTTTAACTGGGCGCTTGCAATGGTTCCGGTGAGGAACGGATCCTCGGATAAATATTCAAAGTTTCTGCCGTTTAACGGGTGGCGGTGAATGTTCATGCCGGGTCCCAACAGGCAGTCAACCTTATTGGCGATCATTTCGAGTCCGGTCAGGGAGAAAAGCTCCCGGATCAGTGTACGATTAAACGTACAGGCGATCATTGTTCCGTTTGGCAGGCTGAATGCTTTGGTACCGCAGTCGAGACGCATGCCGGATGGACCGTCATCACAGCAGCCACATGGAATGCCGAGAGCAGTAAGCTCATCAGAGACACCACCGAAGGCAGCAGCTGTTCCTGCAGTTACCTTTGGACTGTTCATGCCCTCTCCACGGATCATGCAGGATAGATCATAGTCGGTCAGTTGGGCGATAAATTCGTCCATGGTGTGCGTGCCGTTTTTGACATCGGCGAGGCGGATGCCCTTGTCTCCGGTGAAAGGAATTTCCTTCGGAAGATTGTCCTGACGGCGCTTTGCCTCATCCACATGAGAAAGCGGAACATTTTCCATGCGGATCACATAGCGGCCCTCGGAGATCTCCGGATGGATACGGTCAAATGATTCCACAGGGGCAAGAGCCTGCTCATGGCGGGAAATGACCTCTGTACTGTTTTGTGGACAATGATAGAACTCCTTCGCACTGCGCACATCAGAGCCTGCATAAAAGCGATAGGTTCCTTCTTCAAGGACGAAGCAGTGGGCGTGTCCGGTCACACCGGAATCATCATAGGAAGCAATCTGTGCATTGGACACGGAGATCGTCATGACCTGGGACTTTCCGGGAGCCAGAGTGTCCGTCTTTTCGTAGCCGCAGAGAACGCGGGACGGCTTGCCGAGCCTGCCCTGTGGTGCCTTACAGTAGATCTGGACAACCTCTTTGCCACTGTAATTTCCGGTATTGGTGACTTTGACAGTGAAGTCCCATTTATCGGACAGTTGTTTTGCGCCAGTGATCGCAATATCAAAGGTTGTATAGGAAAGACCAAAGCCAAAAGGATAGAGAACCTTATCGCGGGCAAATGTCTCAAAGTAGCGGTATCCGACATAAATATCCTCGGAATAGAAGTTTCTGTATGGATCACCAAAGTATGGAGCGGAAGGATAGTCGTTTACATTAGCGGCGATCGTGTCGGTCAGCTTACCGCACGGACTGATCTTACCGGTAAGCACGTCAGCAGTACCGGTTCCGCCGGTCATGCCGCCCTGCCATACATACAGGACAGAGTCCGGATCAAAGGACAGCAGCTCGTTCATGTCAATGATATTGCCGACATTGAGCAGTACGATCATTTTCGGAAAATGGTGGCGGACCTTTGCAAGCATGTCCTTCTCGGCAGCAGTCAGAAGATAGGAGCCCTCATGCAGAGAGTTGTCCTGTTCTTCGCCGGCAGTACGTCCGATGATGACGATCGCGGTATGGCTGCTTTCAGAGACATGTGCGACCAGCGCCTCGTCCAAAGGCATCTCGGTTTGTGACCATGGCTCCTTACCCCAGCCGTCTCCGAGATCAAAGGGGTTTTCACTGTCCCATTTCCGGTACACATCGAGCAGTTCTTCGTTGACGGAGACACCGTTTTCCAGCAGACCGTCCGGAATGCCGGTGATCTTTGATACATTTACCATACCGCCGGATCCTGTTCCGCTTTTATAATAATGAAGCTGAATGCGTCCGAATAACGCGATTTCATCGTCCGGATTTAACGGAAGTGCATCGTTATCGTTCTTCAGCATGACAATTCCCTCAGAGACAACCTGTGCCGCTGTTTTTAAATATTGCTCCCAATCAAGTGTTTTTTCTGTCTGTGCCATGATAATCCTCGTTTCTCTTAATATTTCTTACTTCACATCATATCGACCTTACAGAATAAGTCAAGAGGAAAGCAGATAATTCATTTTATTTTAATGTTTCCGTGCTGTGTTGTCTTTCCATCGAATATAGTATATGATTGTAGAAATTGCGACATATATTAGGTAGGGATACGTGTTTCCCATGGATGAGGAGGAGTGCATGACAAATTACATATTGATTGTTGCGGCAATTATTTTACTCTGTCTGTTTCTGAATAAGATATCTGCGAAGCTTGGCATTCCGGTGCTGTTGGCGTTTATTCTGCTCGGCATGCTGTTTGGAACAGATGGACTTTTGAAGATTTCATTTGACAATTATCAGATAGCGGAGCAGATCTGTACGGTTTCGCTGATCTTTATTATGTTTTACGGCGGCTTTGGAACGAACTGGAAGCAGGCGAGACCGGTGGCGGGAAAAGCAGTGCTGCTTTCCACGCTGGGTGTGCTTTTGACGGCAGCGGCGACAGGGATTTTCTGCTGGGGCGTACTCAGGTTTGATTTCTGGGAAAGCATGCTGATCGGTGCGGTATTAAGTTCCACAGATGCGGCTTCTGTGTTTTCGATCCTGCGTTCAAAACGCCTCAATCTGAAGGATAACACGGCATCCATGCTGGAGATGGAGAGTGGTAGTAATGATCCCTGCTCGTATATGCTGGCGGTGATCATTCTGGCAGTGATGAAGGGCGGCTTTACCGGGGAAAGTCTGGTGAAGCTTGTGCTGCTGCAGGTAATCTTCGGTGTGCTTATCGGTGTTCTTACGGCGGTCTTTGGTGCATGGGTGCTTTCGCGTATGAAGAATGCGGGGGACGGCGTGGATACGATCTTCGTATTCAGTATGGCGCTTTTGTCCTATGCCGGTGCGGCAATCCTTGGAGGCAACGGTTATCTGGCGGCTTATCTTGCCGGTCTGATCATGGGAAACCGTCCGCTTCACAATAAGAAGTCGCTGGTTCATTTTTTTGATGGTCTGACAGGGCTGATGCAGATGCTGATCTTCTTTCTGCTCGGGCTCCTGGCGTTTCCGTCGGCATTGCCCGGGATCATCCCGGTGGCATTTGCGATTGCATTGTTTCTGACCTTTGTTGCAAGACCATTGTCCGTGTTTGCAATATTAACGCCATTCCGGTGCTCCGCCCGTCAGCAGCTTCTGGTGTCGTGGTCGGGATTGCGAGGTGCCGCGTCTATTGTATTTGCCATTCTGGCGACTGTGGATCCGGCATATACGAAGAACGATCTCTTTCATATTGTAATTTTTATTGTGCTGTTCTCAATCAGCATTCAGGGATCGCTTCTGGGTTTTATGGCACGCAGGCTTGATATGATCGATGACAACAGCAACGTTATGAAGACGTTCAGTGATTATTCCGAGGAGGTTCCGGTCGAGTTTGTCAAGATTATGATCAAAAAGGATCACCCATGGGCGGGGCACCGGATCAAAGATGTCACATCTCTGCCGGATCTTCTGTTGGTGTTGATCCTGCGTGGGGAGGAACGGATCGTGCCGAACGGCGATACTGTGATCATGGAGGGCGATAAGATCGTGCTCAGTGCACTTTCGCCGGAAGAAAATCTGGGGCTTTATCTGTCGGAGATTGAGATTGACAGGGAGAGTCCGTGGATCGGTCTGCCACTTTCCAGGGTCAAGCTTCCGGAGGACAGTCTGGTGCTTGTACTGATGCGTGAGGACCGCGTGAAAATACCGAACGGTAACACTGTGATACGTGAAAATGATATTCTGGTCATTAGTCAGGTATAGACTTTATTGATAAAGAATATCAATAAAGAAATAAATGCTTGATTTCTTTGGGAAGGAAGAGTATAAAATTGTTACACTATAAATAAAACGTGGGGGATTTTATGTATTCCCACGGACAATACAGGAGGCGTATCATTATGTTAGATTGTTTAAAGAAAATTGATAAGGCAAAGACAGGAATTTTTGCAGCAGGCGTTTTATTCGGAACAGCAGGCATCAAGATTCTCGCCAGTGATGATGCGAAGAAGCTTTACACAAACTGTACAGCAGCCGTTCTTCGTGCAAAGGAATGTGTTTTAAAGACTGCAGCATGTGTTCAGGAGAATGCGGAGGACATTTATGCAGGTGCAAAGCAGATCAACGATGACCGTGCAGCAATGGATGAGGAATTTGAGGATGAGTCTTTCACAGAGGTTGAAGACGAGGAAGAAACAGAGGCGTAGGTCGATATGAGATTTCAGATCAAACATGAGATAAAGGGAAGACTTCGTGTTCATGTGATCCGGAAGCGGATGAGCTTTTCACAGGCAGACACACTTCAATATTATCTGATGGGACTTACGGGCGTACAGAAGGTGAAGGTCCAGAACAGAACCTGTGATGCCATTATCGAGTATGACGGGGACCGCGGGGAGATTTTGAAGGAGCTTCAGAGATTTTCGTATCAGCAGACCGAGGTGCCGGCGGATTATCTTAAGAATTCCGGACGGGAAATGAATCAGTATTACTGGGATAAGCTGGTGAATAGGGTCATTCTTCATTATGGAACGAAGCTTTTCCTGCCGATATCGGTGAGAGACGTCATTGCGACCGTGAAGTCTGTGAAATATGTCTGTGAGGGCGTGCGGACGCTGCTGAAAGGAAAGATCGAGGTGCCGGTTCTTGACGGAACGGCGATCGGTGTTTCGGTATTCCGTGGAGATTACAGCACGGCAAGCTCCGTCATGTTCCTGTTAGGTATCGGCGAGATCCTGGAGGAATGGACTCACAAGAAGTCCGTGGAGGATCTGGCACGAAGCATGTCGCTCAACATCAGCAAGGTATGGCTGATCAGAGAAGGAAAGGAAGAACTCACGGAGCTTACGGCGGTGAACTCCGGAGACCGGGTCGTTGTCCATATGGGTAATGTGATTCCGTTTGACGGCGATGTGGTTGCCGGTGAGGCGATGGTTAATCAGGCGTCCCTGACCGGTGAGTCCAATCCGGTCAGAAAGATTGAGGGCGGTTACGCCTATGCGGGCACGGTTGTCGAGGAAGGTGAGATCACAATCTGTGTCAAGGAGGTCAACGGCTCCAGTAAGTATGAGAAGATCATGACAATGATCGAGGATTCCGAGAAGCTTAAGTCCTCACTGGAGGGCAGAGCGGCTCATCTTGCGGACCGGCTTGTACCGTATACCTTTGCGGGAACGGGTCTTGTATGGCTTCTGACGCGCAACACGACCAAGGCGTTGTCGGTGCTGATGGTTGATTTCTCCTGTGCACTCAAGCTTGCAATGCCGCTGACAGTTCTGTCAGCGATACGCGAGGCAAGTACATACGATATCACCGTGAAGGGCGGTAAGTATCTTGAGGCGATGGCTGAGGCAGACACGATCGTGTTTGATAAGACAGGAACCCTGACGAAGGCACAGCCGACCGTTGTGGATGTTGTATCCTTCAATGGACAGTCTTCGGATGAGCTGCTTCGTATTGCGGCATGTCTCGAGGAGCATTTCCCGCACTCTATGGCTAAGGCTGTTGTCGAGAAGGCGGTGGAGCGTAATCTGGTTCATGAGGAGCTTCATTCTAAGGTCGAGTATATTGTGGCACATGGCATTTATTCTACCATCGAGGGTAAGGAAGTCGTGATCGGAAGTCACCATTTTGTCTTTGAGGATGAGCATGCCGTGATTCCGGAGGGTAAGCAGGAGCTGTTTGATCAGCTTCCGGAGCAGTATTCTCATTTATATATGGCAATTGACGGCAAGCTTGCGGCAGTCATCTGCATTGAAGATCCGCTCCGCAAGGAGGCTCCGGAGGTAATCCGCCGGTTAAAGCAGTGCGGCATTTCCAAGGTTGTCATGATGACCGGTGACAGTGACCGGATCGCATCCACGATCGCACACAAGGTCGGCGTGGATGAGTATTATTCCGAGGTGCTTCCGGAGGATAAGGCGAAGTTCGTTGAGAACGAAAAGAAATCCGGCAGAAGGGTTATTATGATCGGAGACGGCATCAACGATTCGCCGGCATTGTCGGAGGCAAGCGTAGGCATTGCCATCAGCGATGGTGCGGAGATCGCCAGAGAGATTGCGGATGTGACGATCAGTGCAGATGATCTGTATGAGATCGCGACACTCAAGCGGCTCAGCGACGCCATGGTCAGACGGATCAATAAGAATTATCATATGATCGTCGGTATCAACACCGGACTGATCCTGTTAGGCGTAGCAGGGGTCTTCCAGCCGACGATGTCTGCTCTGCTGCACAATACCTCAACGATATTGATCAGCTTAAAGAGCATGGAAAATCTTCTGGATACAGGAACTAAACTATAATTTTTGCTGCATTACCGGAAGCAATGAAACATTTAAAAACTAAAACTGTGGTGCCGGAAATGATGCACCACGGATCAGTTAATAACTCAAACTTCGCACACCGATTAGTTGATTGCGCCCATACTATTTCTTATGTCCGAGGAAAATTAATATAGATTTTTGCCTCAGGATATCTGACGAAACCGTGAGCTGGTGGTATTAAAATTGTCTTGTCACTTACGGATTTCAAAAAGTCTAATTGCTTTGCTGCTTTGATTTTTGATAAACGCATCCTGCCGTACTCGCTCCGAAATAGCTGAGCTCACCTACGGAGATCAGTCGTACGGATGCGTATTTATCAAAGCCTTGCAAAGCAAAGACTTTTCAGAAATCCTACTGATCTGCGTCAATTTTAATACCACCAGCTCACGGTTGTTCAAAAAATCAAGGCAAAAAACCAAATTAGGCTTCGGACATAAGAAATAGTATGGGCGCAGTGATATATTTTATGTGCGAAGTTTGAGTTAATAAAATTAAGCGAACAAACCATAAAGATATTATAAGAAGATATTTCCGCTTAACATAGAAAACTGTCTTGTATTTCCAATCAAATAATGCTATAGTACATCCCAATAAGGGACAGACTAGCAGGTATAGATTGACAGAAGGATTGGTGGATACAATGGATATTTTCGATATTATTGGTCCGGTAATGGTAGGACCAAGCAGTTCGCACACAGCAGGGGCTGTAAGGATCGGATATGTGGGTCAGAAGCTATTGGCAGAGCCGGTAGTGAAGGCGCAGATCGGTCTTTACGGCTCTTTTTGGTCTACCGGAAAGGGGCATGGAACAGATCGTGCGCTGGCTGCCGGATTGATGGGCTGGGAGCCGGAGGATGAGAGGATTCCGAGGAGTCTTGAGATTGCGGAGCAGGCAGGCGTGGAGCTTTCTTTTTATCAGGCGGACCTAAAGGACGCACATCCCAACACGGCGGTAATTCATATGACCGGTGCCGGAGGACGTGAACTTGAGGTGATCGCTGCGTCCATCGGAGGAGGCAGGATCCGCATCTGCGAGGTGGACGGTCTGACAGTAAATGTGTGCGGTGAATATCCGACACTCATCGTTCATAATCTGGATCAGCCGGGGCATGTGGCGGAGGTGACATCCATGCTCAGCCACAAGTCGGTCAATATTGCAACATTGCAGCTCTACCGTAATTCGCGTGGCGGCAATGCCGTGATGGTTCTGGAGTGCGATCAGGAGATTCCACTGGAAGCGATCAAATGGCTGGAGCATCTCGAGGGCGTGATCAAGGTCACATATTTGAATCTATAAGGATGGAGGATTGGTGTTATGTATGAATCGTTGCAGCAGATGCAGGAAATATGCGAGACGGAGAATAAGGCGTTCTGGGAGCTTGTGATGGAAGAGGAGGCCAATGAGAAGCAAAACAGCCATGAGGAAGTGTTTGAGACGATGCGGAGCATGTACCGCGCAATGGTACAGGCGGACGAGAATTATGAGGATCGCAGATCTGCCAGTCAGATGACAGGTGGTGCGGGGGAGCTTATGGCGAAATGGAACCGTGACGAAAAGACACTGTCTGGTCCATTTCTGGGACAGGTGATGGAAAGGGCACTTAAAATGGCAGAGTCCAATGCCTGCATGAAGCGCATTGTGGCGGCACCGACCGCAGGCTCCTGCGGTGTACTGCCGGCGGTGATGATCACCTATCAGAAGCTGGAGAAGTGTCCCGAGGATGAGATCGTCAAGGCGCTGTTTGTGGCAGCGGGAATCGGTCAGATCATTGCGAGCCGGGCATCGATTGCCGGAGCGCAGGGCGGTTGTCAGGCAGAGATTGGCTCTGCGAGTGCTATGACGGCAGGAGCTCTTGTCTTTCTGCGGGGCGGCAGTCTTCAGCAGATTTATGAAGCAACGGCGCTTGCATTAAAGGGACTTCTCGGTCTGGTGTGCGATCCGGTGGCGGGACTGGTGGAGGTTCCGTGTGTGAAGAGAAATGTGATCGGTGCTGTTAATGCGGTTTCGTGCAGTGATATGGCGATGGCAGGGATCACATCGTTTATTCCGGTAGATCAGGTCATTGATGCGATGGATGAGATTGGGCGCAATATGCCGTGTCAGTACAAGGAGACGAGTCAGGGCGGGCTTGCGGTCACTCCGGCGGGAAAGTCAGTCGCATTGTAACAACAGGGGAGCCACACGAATTGTGTGACTCCCCTGTTTATAGGTGCTCTCCGCATACAGCTTCGATCTATTCGTCCAGCATGGATGTGCAGTGCGGGCAGCGTGTTGCCTCGATATCGACTTCGCTTTTACAGAACGGACAAACCTTTGTGGTAACTTTTTCCTCTGCCTCTTCTTTCTTGATCAGCTTCTCGGATGCGGTGTTCATTGCCTTGATGATCATGAAGATCACAAGTGCCATGATCAGAAAATTAAATACAGCGGTCAGAAAGTTGCCGTAATTTAAGGTGACCTGTCCGAGCAGCTTTATATGATACTGGTCGAAGTTCATGCCACCAAACAATCCAAGGATCGGATTGATGATATCCTTTACAAGAGAGGATACGATGTTGGTAAATGCCCCACCGATAATGATACCGACTGCCATGTCCATAACGTTTCCACGGCTGATAAATTCTTTGAATTCCTTGATAAATTCCTTCATGTCTATCCCTGCCTTTCTCGTTTGCGTAATAAAATACATACAAGTTAAACATCGGCAGTTTGCGGGAAACTCTTAATCGGCGTACTCGAAAAACGGCAGGATATTGACGATATATTTGTTCATGATATCCGCAAATTCCCGGAGCTGTGCATCTGTCTGACACTCACCGTATTCAATGGTATAGGTGTATCCGTTGTGGAAGCCGACATAAATCATCATCGGATTGAGCTCCTCCATTTTCTCGCCGGTAAAGGAACCCTTGAGACGGTGAATGGTAAAAAGCGGCATTTTGGCACCGCCACGCTTTGCCATGAAGGTAGCAGTGGCTTCGCTGCACCCGAAGTCCGGATTGGTCACAGCATTCTTCTCTTTCAGGGTTACCAGCTCGGCAACGCTTTCGGGCAGCTCCACAAAGCATCTGGCTGCCGTGCTGCTGATACGGATCCGTTTGTCGGTTGCCGTGGTCTGGTGGAGCGTGATCGTCTCACCGCCGAAGGTGACGCTTGCGATGGTTTTTGCATCGATGATCTGGTTAAAGCCGATCCGTTTGTATCCCTCGTTTGAAGCATCGCCCCAGCTTTCGGTCACATCATCCTCAAAACGGCTGTCGATACGGCTGCCATCGGTGAAATCAATCGTAAGCCGGTCTGACTTTTCGTATTTGTTCCATTCCTTTTGTGTGAAATGTGTCTTTCCCTGCTTCGTGATCGTGTAGTGTGCAGTCAGTGAAAGCGGAGATACGACAATGTTCGTCCAATGCCCCTCGGAATCCATGAGACGGATGTCTTTGTTCACATTGATCTGCTCCGGTTCAGCATTGGTCTGGAAGGTCCAGTTTAATTTCCAGCTTCCCTTCTGCAGCGTGACGAACCTACCGTGATTATTGTGGTAACCGATATTTTTGAGCGACAAAGCGATATGGCTGTTGTTGATGTCAACATCGTTGCCGTTATTGTTGATGCCACTGACCAACATCGGAAACTTTGTAATGCCCTCGTTTACGGAGGTGCTGCTTATCGTGTCGGCAGTATAGTCATAGCTTGTGCCGTCCTTTCCGGTAATGGCAAGCTCATAGCTGCCAAATTCCAGTGTGTACGGAACATCCTTCAGATCGGAAGCGTTGATCACGGCGTAGAAACCGGAATGGTCTCCGATGGTCTGGGTCAGATCCAGCCGGATCCCGTTTGATTCATCCGATGCATTGACATTGGTAGTCAGCTTCTCGGCAGTCTGTTGTGACTGATTATCATAGATATTGAAAAAGTTTCGGATGCTGTCATCAAAGCTGAAAGCGGCAAATGCGGTGACGCCGACCATGCAGACAAGGCATGCGGCAGCGGCAGCAGCGAACGGTCTGGAATATCTTCTCCAGAATGAAGGATGTGTTGTGATGTTGTTTTGTTTTTTTGATTTCCTGTTTTCTACGTTTGTCTTTGTATGGATTTCCCCATTTATTTTCTGCAGAGTTTTTTCATGTAATCTCTTGATTTCGGACTCTGTCAATGTTGTTTCCTTCCTTTCGGAGCTGATGTCCTGTCTGGAAAGCTCCTGTAATAAATCTTCTATATTTTTCATAAGGCACTCCTTTCTGACTGTCCGGTCTTCCCCCTGACCATTCGACAGTCAATTTCAGGCAACTTCAACGCCACATTGTAGCAGCTGTTGTCTCAAACGGTGTTTCCCCCTGCTCAGTTTGTTCTCTACCGTCTTTGCTTTCAGCGCCAGTTTATCTGCGATCTCCTTGATCGAATGTTGATAGAAATACCGGTAAATAAATATTTCGCGGTCGGGACTTTTCATGGAATTGACCAGCTGGTATAAGATTTCGTACTCAGATCGGCTTACGATCTGCTCCTCCACATTTTCCCCCGATACCAGCTCTTCGGCGGTATCTATATTCTGTGTCGGATGTTCCTTTGCCAGAGTGCGCCGTTTATTTAGTGCGGTGCGCCTTGCAATTCCATATAAATATTCCCTGAGGCCCTGACCGTCTGTCAGCTTGATTTTTTCTCTGGACCGCCAGAGTCCCACGAAGGTGTCGGATATCGCTTCTTCGATATCTTCCCCGCTGTAACCGGACAGGATGGACCGGCAGATTGTTTTGACCGCCTTTCCATACTGCCTGATCGCAAGCTCGATCCCAAGTGAGACGTCTTCGCTCAGACAGTCCAGCAATTCCTGTTCTTCCATTTGTCTGCCCCCTTTATAATCTCTTGAAAGATCTTTCACTTATCTATTGGCATGAAAATACTTAAATCACTCACCTTATTTTGAAAAATATTAAAAAACTCTTACCTGTCCCATTTATCGTACACCTGGTTTCAGGTGTGATTTCAGACGTAATGGCATTTGCCGTATTTCCTAAGCGTAATGGTATTCACTGCGCTTTTTAATAAGAAATGTCGCAGTGACGAAAAGTGTCAGAAGCTCTGCAACGGCAACGGACAGCCAGATGCCGGTGATGCCGAGGAAAATCGGAAGGATAAATACCACGGCAAGCTGGAACACCAGGGTTCGCAGGAAGGAGATCACGGCAGAGATCAGTCCGTTGTTCAGCGCCGTGAAGAAGGAAGAACCAAATATATTGAAGCCGTTGATCAGGAAGGTTACACAGAACAGACGGAAACCGTAGCGTGTCATCTCAAAAAGCTCCGGATCGTATCCAACGAAGATCTGTGCAATCGGTGACGCAATAAACTGTGCCGCTGCGGTCAGGACAACGCCGCAGATGCTTACCAGTGTCAGGCTTTTTTTGAACAGATTTTTCAGCTCGTCATGGTTGGCAGCTCCGTAATGGTAGCTGATGATCGGCGCACTACCGATGGAATAGCCGAAAAAGACAGCGACAAAGATAAAGTTTGCGTACATGATCGTTCCGTAGGCGGCGACACCGTTTTCGCCGGCAAGCTTCATTAATTGCAGATTATACAGGGAACCGACGATAGAGCTGGAAAGATTTGTCATCAGCTCGGAGGAACCGTTTGCACAGGCTTTCAACAATATTCTGCCGTAGAATTTTGTCTTTCCAAGACGTAGAATATCGGATCTTCCGCCGGCAAAATAGATCAACGGGAAGAATCCGCCAAACAGCTCTCCGCAGGAGGTGGCGATCGCAGCACCGGCAATTCCCCAGCCGAACACGGCAATGAACAGGTAGTCCAAGATCATATTAGTCACGCCGGCAATGACGATCACCGCAAGACCAAGCTTTGGCTTTTCTGCCGCCACAAAGAAGCTCTGGAAGGCGTTCTGCAGCATGAACGGGGCCAGTGTGATAAAGCCGAGACAACCGTAGATCGTACAATTTTTCAGGAGATCTCCGCTGGCACCGAGCAGTTTTGCGACGGACGGTGTCAGGGCGATTCCGACAAGGCTTAAAGCGATTCCGCCGATCAGGGTGACGTACACCAGCATGGAAAAATATTCGCCGGCTTTCTCCTTCTTACCCTCGCCGAGTGTCTTGGCGACAATGGCACTTCCTCCGGTACCCATCATAAAGCCGAGTGCGGACATTGCCATAATAAGCGGTGAGATCAGATTGATCGCCGCAAACGCTGTTTTGCCGACATAATTGGAGACAAATAACCCATCGACAACGACATAGATCGAAGTGAAGATCATCATGATGACGGATGGGTACACAAAACGTAACAGCTTTTTAAATGTAAAATGTTCGGATAATTGTATTTTCATTGTGATTCCTTTCTGTGAAGCTTCATAAATTCACTGCGCAGTGCAGCTGCATATTTCTGATGGAACAGGATCAGCTGATCCCATTCCTCCGGTGACAGTACGGACAAAGCGTTGTTTTCTGCCTGAATGACCGGATAGATCTTCTCCTGCTGGATCTGCCTTCCGGTGTCGGTTAGAAAAATCTGCATGCTTCTTCCCTTGCCCGGTTTTAATTCAATCCAGCCATTTGCTTCCATTTTGCGGATGGCGGAGTTGATCGTCTGTTTGGGAATGCAGGAGGTCCTGCAGATGTCACGCTGCAGGCAGCCGTCACCAAGCTCGAAAATGCCGTATAAGATATCAAACGCACTGTCTGAGAGTGACGCATTGAGTGCGGCATCATGATAGATGTCATCGAACTCCTTGTAGAGATGGTTATATTCTATCTGAACGTCACTCATATGAGGTTTTGCGGGTGTTTTCATTATCATCATCCTTTCGTTGTTTTTATGTGTATATAAAATGGTGTTGGGGTTAAAAGGTATCTTGCTATAATGTAAGTCTGATTTCGTACTCAATAATGTATTATAGTCCGATTTCGTACTTATGTCAAGCCGCAGCAGTATAATGTCATTATTTACCTGCCGTCGATCAGGATAAGCCGGAACAAGATCTTCGTAATTTTAACGGAATTGCTCCTGTATTTTACTTGCTATCTTTATATTGAAATGGTACTATATTCTTTAGAAAAAATTTAAGATAAGGGGTACGGCAATTACTATGAAAAACTCAAACGAACCAATCTACGATGCTCGTAAACTAGGGGTTCCTAAAATGCTTATTTTGGGAATCCAGCACATGTTCGCCATGTTTGGCGCAACAATTCTTGTACCGATCCTTGTGGCAGGTTATTTCCAGGAAGCCTGTGGAGAGCCGCTGTCAAGAGGACTTACGGTTTCTGTTACTTTATTCTGTGCCGGATTTGGTACACTGATATTCCATCTTTGTTCTAAATTTAAGGTGCCCGCATTCTTAGGATCTTCTTTTGCATTCCTTGGTGGTTTCTACACGGTAGCGAATCTGAAGAGCGGCATGTATGCCGATATGGCTGCCAACGATAAGGTTGCATATGCCTGTGGCGGTATTGTGGTTGCAGGTCTTTTGTATCTGGTCGTTGCACTGATCTTTAAGCTGGTTGGTGTCAATCGCGTTATGAAGTTCCTTCCGCCGGTTGTAACCGGACCGATCATTATCTGTATCGGACTTTCCCTGGCACCAAGTGCCGTAAGCAATGCGTCCGGCAACTGGCTGATCGCCTTTGTGGCACTGGCAGTGATCATTATTTTCAATATCTGGGGCAAGGGTATGTTTAAGATCATCCCGATCCTGATGGGTGTTCTGATCTCCTATGCATTTGCATTGATCTTAAATGCCTGCGGAGTGACGAATCCGGACGGTTCTGCAATCCTGAATTTCGCTTCCGTTTCTACTGCAAGCTGGGTTGGACTTCCACCGTTCCAGATCTGCAAGTTTGATGTGACCGCTATCCTTGTTATGGCACCGATCGCGATCGCAACCATGATGGAGCATGTCGGTGATATGTCTGCCATTTCCGCAACCGTAGGTAAGAATTACATTGAGGATCCGGGTCTTCACCGTACACTGATGGGTGACGGTATTGCAACTGCATTTGCCGGTCTCATTGGAGGTCCTGCCAATACAACATACGGAGAGAATACCGGTGTACTTGAACTTTCCAAGGTCTATGATCCGAGAGTGATCCGGATCGCAGCAGTATTTGCTGTTATTCTTTCCTTTATTCCGAAGTTTTCCGCAATCATTTCAACAATGCCGTCAGCGATCATCGGAGGCGTGTCCTTCATGCTTTATGGTATGATCTCTGCAATCGGTGTAAGAAATGTGGTTGAGAACAGAGTTGATCTGACAAAGTCAAGGAACCTCATTATCGCAGGCGTGATCTTTGTCTGCGGTCTTGGTTTTTCCGATGGTCTTACCTTCCGTGTGGCAGGTACTTCCATTACACTGACAGCACTGGCTGTTGCAGCGATCGCAGGTATCCTTCTCAATGCGATCCTTCCGGGCAATGATTACAGCTTCGGAAAGCATCCGGAGGGAGACAGAAGCCGTGGTGTTTATGTGATGAACAGTGATAGAGAGACAGAAGAAACTGAAGAAAATAAATAATAAAAGACTATAAGAGAACTGCATTGGAGATAATAGCAGATATCCGAAAGAAAGGACGCGTAACATGATTAAATCCGATAATATTGTAATTTTTGAACATCCGTTAATTCAGCATAAAATTTCCCTGCTCCGTGATAAGGCGACCGGGACAAACGAGTTCCGTAAGCTTGTCGATGAGATCGCGATGCTGGAGGGATTTGAGGCACTTTCTGATCTTCCGGTGGAGGATGTAGAGATTGAGACTCCGATCGAGAAGTGCATGACACCGATGATCTCCGGACGTAAGCTGGCAGTCGTACCGATCCTTCGTGCCGGACTTGGTATGGTTTCCGGTATCCTTGCTCTGGTTCCGAATGCAAAGGTTGGTCACATTGGAATGTACCGTGATGAGGAGACACATCAGCCACAGGAATATTATTGTAAGCTGCCAAATCCGATCGAGGAGAGACTGATCGTTGTCTGTGATCCGATGTTGGCAACCGGCGGTTCTGCTATTGATGCGATCGATCAGATCAAGAAGCACGGCGGCAGGAATATCAAGTTTATGTGTATCATTGCTGCGCCGGAGGGACTTGAGAAGCTTCATAAGGCACATCCGGATGTGCAGATCTATGTTGGTCATCTTGACAGACAGCTCAACGAGGATGCATATATCTGTCCGGGTCTTGGTGATGCCGGTGATCGTATCTTTGGTACGAAATAATCATTTAATTTTAATAGAAACGATGTTGCCGATTGCTTTGTTATTAAGCAGCTTTTGCAGTCCGGCAGCATATATAAGGCAGGCGTTTGTGCGTCTGCCTTTTTGAATGGATCCGAAATATCTTTTGCGGATGAGGGAGGAAGCATCAAAGAGCTTCTTTTTTGTCGCTATTTTAGCCGTTTGGCTAGTGTACTTTTCGGAAGTGCTTTGTTATAATTGAGTGCAATCATGAAAGGAGAAACGAGGAGGAGCTTATGAGAAAATGGAAAAAATGGGTGTCCGTGATGCTGGCAGGCTCTATGCTGGTATCGGGGATCCCGGCACAAAGTATTGTAAAGAGGGCGGGCGCAAGCAGCCTGAAGGAAAACGGACAGGCAGAGAAAAGTATTTATGACAAGCTTGCCTTTGATACAACACAGGAGACAGAGGATTCCGAACGGAATCCATATACGGCGGGAAAGGACGATTATCAGAACCTGAATCCGCAGATGGAGCTGTTTGTCGAGGGAAAGATATCGTCATTGTTTCAGCCGATTTTAGGAAAGTCTTTGGTCAATGGAAACTATAACAGGAGCCAGACAGACTCAGCAGATCTGGCAGATGGAACGGGACTCAATCTTGGCTGGTATCAGGGAACATATCAAAATTCCGGAGATCAGACAGGAACTCTTTTGAAGAGCAAGCAGAGAAAGGCAGTAAAGACAACGTTTGATTCCGTAGCGACCGGAGCCAAGGAATATACGGCTCTGGATGCCTCCGGGAGCGGTTATCAGGACTACAAGGTGTGTGTTGCGCAGAAGGCAGCAGACTCGGATGAATTAAACCTGTATCTGCTTAGTGCAAAGACAAATGAGCCGGTGGGAACGGCGGTCAATCTGACAAAAAGCAACACCTGTGTATCCACTATGAAGGAACATGAGACGAGGTCTTATCTCACGGTCTGCGGCGGTGATTTTGACGGAGATGGAAAGGATGAGGCAGCAGTTTATGTTCCGGTTACGGATGCACGAAATGGAGTGAATGCTTCTCATGTGGATATCTATGATATCAATACGGAATCCTCGACCAAAACCTTTGAAAAGAGATCAACGGTATACCTGGCAGATCTGGAGGGGACGCAACCCGGCAAGACGCTTGACGATTCAAAAACTCCTTTTATTACAAGTCTGGCAGTCTATGATTTTGACGGGGATGGAAAGGAAGAGCTTGCAACGTCTTTTAGTCATGCTTATTTTCCGAATGCCAGATTTATTCCCGCAAATACGAAAAAGGCGAAAGAGTGGAAGAAAATGGGATCGTATCTGTCAGTACTGTCCATGAAAACGGACAGTATGGAGGAACAGTATGGACGCCGCCTGGCATTTACCGGAGAGGAATATGGAATTCAGGAGAAAAAGGATACCGTTCTGCAGACCATGCAGTTTGTTGGTCTGGATGTAGGCGATATGGATAATGATTCGATGCAGGAGCTTGTTGTTGCCGGTTACGTTCCGGATGGAGATGACGGTGTGGGTCAGTCGGTAGTCAAGAGTAAGCAGGCAGTTGTGCAGCTTGGCTTTGATCAGGAAAAGGGATGTTATAAGCTGTTGCATGGCGGTATTCCGTATCTTTTATGCCAGCCGGCAGCCAATCAGGAGCTTTATGAAGGAATGTGGGGGTCGGATGTCAGACAGGAACCGGCAGCGGTCGCATGCTTTGCTTCCCGGGGGACAGGGTATGGAGATACTTTGTTCGTGGAGGGCAGCTGTTGGAACTTCAGTGCGGGTGCATCTGAAAAGGAGATGTTTCGATGTCAGTATAATGGCGGTTCGTCTGATTATGTTGTGCCGGATGAAGCAAATGCTTCCGGCGGACTCGCAGAGGCGTATCAGTATCAGTGGACGGACGATAACGGAAATATGAAGCTGCCGATCGATAAGGACAGTGATACAACGAAGTGCTGGCTCAGCAAGGTTGTCAAGGGCAATTTTAATGGAAACCCATATGGCATGGAGCAGGTAATCATGAGCTGTGGTGTCAAGAGCGACAGTGTGGTGTCATGGGGACTTTCTGCGCTCAGCCGGAAGGCAGTCGGAGCGGAGGATACCGCCGGATACGCGCGTTTTACACAGGCTTCGGGCTGGGGAGATATCTATCTGAGTTTGGCGGCAGTCGATTATGATGAGGACGGCATGATCGTTAAGTTTGATCATAAGGAGAGTTATTTCAGTGATCCGAATGTTGTTGCCGTGCTTCAGGCGGCACCGTATTTCTCGGATCTGGAATCTACGGACGGCAATTACAGCACCAATGGCTCTACGGCATACGGCAAAACGACAGGCTCCTCCACCACAAATTCAGCCGAGTTTTCGGTATCAGCCGGGGTGATCACCGGATATGAGGAGGATGTCAGTATTCTCGGATTTTACGATGTCGTAGGAATTGATTTTGAAGTGGAGGCGAGCGTCAGTGCCGGCTATGCAAAGGAATTTACGAACGGGAAGAGCTATTCGACTTCTTACGAGGCAGACAGTACGGATGACAGTGTGGTGCTGTCGATGACGCCATACACAAGGTATGTGTATAAAAGTTATGTGCCGGGATTTAAGCTGCCGACACAGAGCCGCTACAATGGGCTGAAAAAGCAGCTTGAACAATATAAGAGCAGTTACGAGACGGCAGAACAGGAATATGCAGAGATCAAGCAGAAGAAAGGAATATCCTATCGATTTAAGAAAGCAGCGCTTGCCAACCGGGTTTCCGTTGCTGCAAACAGATATAACAATGCATACAGCCGGCTTCAGGCAATCGACAAGGCACTGGAGCAGGGATATGAGTGCGGACAGCAGATTGCGGGAAGCTGGAAGGATTATTATGTTTCCGTGCCTCAGACACCGCGTATGACCATGCTTACAGTGACAGAATATGACCGTGTTGCGAAGGAAAACGGTGAATTTGACAAGATCCGCGGAAATGTTCTGACGAACACGCCGGGCGATCCGTTTTCCTACCGGGCTGCGATCGGAGCCTCTTTCGATGGAGGAAAGGTCGTTGATGATGTATCCGGTGCAAAGGATAATTTCGTTAGAGTCAGCAGGGGAGGCAATTCTATCACACAGGGAATTGAAGTGGAAAGTGAAAATTCGGATACCGTGACCTGGGGAACCAGTGTGGAGACACATCTTGTGACAGAGGAAGGCGGTGTTAAGACCGGTGTCAGTGCGGGTGCCGAGGCAAACGGCAGCGTGACATGGACGAATTATAACGGAGCGGAATATTCCGGAACGGTTGCCGGTATTCCTGCGAATGTAGAGCAGTCCTATTCCTTCATGTGGCGATTCGGAACATGGGATACGATGTTAAACGGACAACGGACAAAGGTGCTTGGCTATCTTGTGAAGGGACAGGAGGCACCACCGGCACTGCCATCTGACATTACAGTGACGGATGCCACAGCGGATTCCCTGACCTTGAGCTGGACACACAGCAACCGTAAGGGAGTGCGCTATCGCATCTGCCTGTTGGAGGATAATGAGGAAGAAACGCCGATTGCAGAAGTTTCTTCCGCCCGATCCAGTTATACGATCGGTAACGGTCTGCTTCAGCCGGGAAAGACATACCGTTTTACGATGCAGAGTGTTGGTTATATGGAGACAAGTGCATCCAGCCTTCCGGTGTATGGAAGAACCAAATACGCTGCCGGAACAGATACACCGACAATTGAACTGCAGCCGGAGGATACGGCGGTTGTGGAAGGCGGGAAAGCAGAATTTTCGATTTACGCGACACCGGTAAAGGGAAGCAATGGTTCTGTGCGGTATCAGTGGCAGTGCAGACAGGGAGCAGGTGCAGTGTGGGAGGACATTGACGGTGCAGACAGTATGGATCTTGCGGTGCCGGATGTGACTGCGGATATGGACGGATGGCAGTATCGATGCGTTGTTTCTCAGTTTTACGGCAAAACGATCGAGATCGACAGCGAACCGGCGGCTCTTACTTTAAAACAGCGTCTTGCATCGGTTGTCAGAATGGATCCGTTGGAGAAAACAAGCGGTCGTGCAGCTGATGTGGAAAAGGTGCAGAAGGAAGAAGAGACGCGAAGCTACGAGCCGTTGAAGTTGACGGTCAAGGTGACAAATGGTAATTTGCAGGTGGCAGAGCTGAAGGGCAATGTGAAATATTTTGGGGAGTACACAGGCAATTATTCTGTGACTGTAGGTAAAAAAATTACAGAGGATGCGGTTATTCTGGAAGAATTGGAAGGAAGTGCCTCCGACAGCAATTACAAAGCGACGGTGGATCAAATTGTAAATGCAGCACAGTCCGGATCGTTTCACTATCTTTTCCTGAGAATTTTTAAGGACGATGCAACCCGTACAAAGTTGAAAAATTATCTGTCTGACAAAGGTTCTGTCCGCAGCCGTGAAAATGATCCTGAGACCGATACGCTGTCTCCGAATATGGATCTGACGGTGGAGATAACGGAAGAGAATTTTAACCATTTAAAGTATAGGGAACTTACCGCAGATGATTATGAGAGCACGGTTCCATATGATGACGAATATGTTTATGGGCTTGCTTCCGATCGGAAGACAATCACCCATACACAGCCGGTGGGAGGCGAGGAGCAGACGCTGTCTGCACAGATTGTCTCTGAAGAGGAGGAGCCGTTAAACGGGGAAGCGGTCTGCGAAATCATGAATCTGACGACAGGAGAAACAGAAAATACAGCGCTTACTGTTACAAATGGGTGTGCTTCAGGAAAGTGGACGCCGTTTGGAACCGGCTACTATAAATTAACGGTAAAATATCAGGGAGATGAGGAGTATTATGGTGCAGCGGCGGAGAATCCGCAGTATTTTACAGCATATAATTCCAAGAAAAAGACATTGCCGGGAGTAGAGCTGGAGAATACGCCGGTTTACGGAGAGGAAATTTCGCTTCAGATGAGTCTTGCCAAGACGGATCAGGTAGAGGATGTTACGGAAGCGACCTCCTTTACATTGGTAGGCAAAAAGGACCGGAAGCGCACTGCGATCACCGTGAAAAACGGCAAATGGGCGGTTAACGAGCTGCCGGGCGAGTATATTTTGGAAGCGTCGATAACAAAGGATGGCGTGACTTATGAATGTTCCCGGGAGGTACAGATCGAGAAGGCACAGCTATATGTAACGGTTGATCCGGTTACGGTGGATGTCAGCAAAACGACAGATTACCAATATCAGTTTGCAGCTGCGCAGTTAAAATTCCGGGGCTTGTCTGCCGGGGATGAAGACGCCGCCAGAGCTCTGTTTACTGCCGGTGCCAATGAGCAGGAAATTGGCAAGGACAGCAAAGGAAAGCCATATGCGGCAGATTACAGTATTTATACCGGAATTAAGGAGGATGCAGAGACAGCGGAAGTGAATGAGCTGCTTGCAAAATACGAGGTGTGTACGATAAACAGTACACTTAGCTACACCGGCAATAAGACCGGAAGCTATCTGGTACAGTACGGCGCAGATGGCAGCGGCATTGTCAACGCGTCCACCGAAAAAGGTACAGCAATCGCAAACGGCGGGTCTTATGCGGAGGATTCAAAACTCTATTTTAAAGCAGTTCCGGCTCAGGGCTGGAATCTGAAAGGATGGAAGGTCAATGGCAAAGATGCGGAGTATGTTCAGGGAATCACATTTGTAAATGGAATGCTGAAAACAGCCTTGACGGACGACATTCAGGTAACTGCTGTATTTGAAAATCCGTCGGCAAGTGAGAAGCCGGCAGAATCAGCAGCCCCAACACAGAGTCCGGGAGAAAGCAGTTCACCGGTTGTCTCCGGAAAGCCGCAGGATCCAACGCAAAGTCCTGTGGTTCCGACGAATAAGCCGGATACACCACAGATTTCCGGCAGTCCGGATGTGCCGCAGGTATCCGATAAACCGGACACGCCACATAACTCCGGCAGTCCGAATGTACCGCAGGTGTCTGGAAAACCGGACATACCACAAAGCTCCGGCAGCCCGGATGGCACACAGGCATCGTCAAAACCGAATAATGCATCCGCCACCGGAAAAGATGGAGCATCAGCAGACGGGACACAAGCAGGAAAGGCAGCAATCGGCATGTTCTTTATGGTGAAGGGCGTGACTTACCGTGTAACTGCAACCGATCAGGTTTCTTGTGTTAAGGCGAAAAAGAATATCAAGGGAAGCGTTGTGATTCCGGATACAATCACGTATTCCGAAGTAACCTATAAGGTCACAGCTCTTAGTGCAGGAGCGTTCCGAAACTGCAAAAAGCTGACAAAAATAACCATTGGTAAGAATGTGGAAACCATTGGAAAGGATGCCTTCCGAAGCTGTAAAAAGCTGAAGCAGATCACGATCAAAACAGAGAAGCTCACAGCAAAATCCATCGGAAAGAATGCATTTAAGGGCATCCGTAAGAATGCAGCGATCCGTGTTCCGAAAACACAGAAAAAGTCATATACAAAATGGCTTAAGAAAAAGGGAGGTTGTTCAACAGCAAAAATCAAAGCATAGAACAGAAATTAAAATATAGCTTCGATTGGAAACAGGGCTTTGCTTAATAAGCTTCACATAAATATATAACTGCACCCATAATCAATGTGCGAAGCTTGAGAAAATAATAATCTTAATGATAGAACTGTCGGGGATCCATGCCATTGTGGTGTCTCCGGCAGTTTTATCTTGAGTATCGGATGCTTATATGGTAAGGTAAAGGAAAACATCAGAGAGGAGAAAACCGGGTGAATACTACATGGAATGAAAATACAAAACGGTGGGTCGGGATCATTCTGCCGCTTGTGCTGGCACTGATCTCAGCACTGGTCGTGTCAAGGTTTGCAGCATCGGCAGACTTTCATGAGAAAACGATCACGGCACTTGACGACAAAAAGGCAACGGTTCTGGAGCTGACAGCAGCATCAACGGCGGCGTCTGCGGCAATCACGCTGCTTCCGGGAGACACGGCAACCCCGATCGCAGAAAAGCTGGCGGATATGAGTACCTATTTCCTGATCGTTCTCTGTGCGATCTATGTTGAGAAATATCTGGTCACAGTGACCGGCTATGCTTCGTTTGTCATGCTGATCCCGATTGCCTGTGTCCTTTATTCGGCGGGAACGGCAATTGCAAAGGATGCATGGAAAAAGCTGGCAAGAAAGTTTGCGTTATTTGCTATTGCAATCGTTCTGGTTATTCCTGCCAGCGTCAAGGTGTCTGATCTGATCGAGCATACGTATCAGTCTTCTATCCGGGATACGGTGGATGCTGCCAAGGAAGCAACGAAGGATATCCAGAACAGCAGTGACGGACAGCAGGACAGTGACAGCAGCGATAACAGCGGAGTACTGTCAGGCATCATTTCCGGTATTAAAAACGGTGTGTCCGATATTACGGACAAGGTCGAAAACGTGATCAATCAGTTTATTGAAGTTCTGGCGGTGATGTTAGTCACCTCATGCGTCATCCCGATACTGGTGCTGGTGTTCTTCTTCTGGCTGGCGAAGAGTATGCTGGGGATGGAACGCAACAAAAATGTCTGTTAAAAGTGCTCGAATAACTGCTAAAAATGTCATTTTACGCCCTTTGGCGTTTCAGGGCACTATAGAGGATGTTATCTTTACAGATTTGGACACCTTGACTTTACATCCGTTATAAGGTTTAATTTTGATGATGTGGATTTTGATAGAAAGGTACGGTACCAAAGATGGAAAGAAATTTGACGACCGGCAATATCGGGAAAACGATCGCATATTTTGCGCTGCCTTATCTGCTGTCTTATTTTTTGCAGACGCTGTATGGAATGGCAGATCTGTTTATTATCGGTCAGTTCGACGGTGTGGACGGGATTACTGCTGTTTCCAACGGTGGACAGGTTATGCATATGCTGACGGTGATCATTGTCGGACTGGCGATGGGAACAACGGTGACGATCGGCAAAAGTGTCGGAGCAGGGAAGCTTGATGCGGCTTCGGTTTCGATCGGCAACACGGTGACATTTTTCATGGGAATGTCGGTTGTGGTCATGGCGGTTCTTGTATTTCTGGTAAATCCGATCGTTACCCTGATCGGGATCCCGGCAGAGGCAGTTGCCGGAACGAGACGGTATCTGTTCGTCTGTTTCCTGGGGATACCGTTTATCACTGCATACAATGTGATCAGTGCGATCTTCCGCGGACTTGGCGATTCCCAAAGTCCGATGTATTTCATTGCGATTGCCTGCGTTGCCAATATTGTGTTAGATTATGTGTTTATCGGAGGTCTTGGAATGGGACCGATCGGTGCTGCACTGGGAACAACTCTGGCACAGACGATCAGCGTGATCATATCTCTGATTGCGATCCGCCGCAAGGAAACGGGAATCCATCTGACGAAGAAGGAGCTTCGGGTGAAGAGAGATGTTCTGGGTCAGATCTTAAAGATCGGTATTCCGGTTGCCGTGCAGGACGGCTGTATTCAGGTCGCATTTATTGTGATCAGTGTGATCGCCAACCATCGTGGGCTGAATGATGCAGCGGCAGTCGGTGTTGTGGAAAAACTGATCGGTATGATCTTTATCGTGCCATCCTCCATGCTGGCAACGGTGTCTGCATTATCTGCACAGAATATCGGCGCAGGAAGGCATGACCGGGCGAGAAAGCTTCTTTACTATGCGATTCTGATCACCGGCAGGCTCTATTTTGTCGATTGTGATCTGTGTGGGAGCGTATATCTGGATGCAGAGATCAATGCGTGGAGGGCAAAATGCGATGTCATAAAAATATCATAATTTTGACATTGATATCCCCGTGTATGAGGCATATAATTCAATGAAACATACAGGAAAGGGGAGATTTATAATGAGAGCGTATGGACGTTTTATGAAAAATATAGCGGCACTTGCACTTCTTTTTGCACTGCTGTCCCTGCTCCTGCCGTTCTGCAGTTTTCAGGCAGCCGGGCAGGACATGACCCTGTCGGGTCTGGACGTGCTGAAAGCGGGAGGCAGTGCCGCTTACACATATATACAGCAGGGAAGTGTGCCGGATGATCATATTATGAAAGCACCGTTTTCCTGGGGGGATGTGAAGGAGGGGCTTCATTATGCTGATGATGCAGGAGCCTCCGATCTGCTTATCGCCGGAGGTGTGGCAGCAGGCCTGCCGGTACTGTTCTGTCTTCTTGCCATGTGCATGCTGTTTCTGGCAGAGGGATCAAAGACTATGGTCGTGCCAACATTTTTAACGCTGCTTACAGTGTTGGAGCTTGCAGTGGCGCTGCTTGGATTTCCTGCGCTGCACCCGTATCTTCTGACGGGAGTGTATCTGTTTGCGGTGCTTCATGTGGTGGCACTTGTGTTTATCTTATTTGGGTGGCTGACCGGAGGTTATCGGGAGCCTGACCGGAAAGAGCGTGACCGCAGCCGAAGAAATGATTCCGGAGATGACGGTCGAAGTGGCAGAAGGAAACACCGCCATAAGCGAGGCAAGCGAAAGAAGTCCGGCCGGAAAAGGAGCAAAAAGGATTCAAACGATAAGAAAAATAAAGAAAAGAAGGATCAATCCAAAGACGAAAAGAAAAAAGAAGCTCAGCCAAAGGCAACTGCTGCAGTTGGAAATGTTTGTGATGGCACAGGGATTTATCAGGGATTTCAATGGAATTTGAGGAACGAGACATCTTCGCGCGTGACGATTGGGACGACACCTGAGGCGATGCGTGGGATTGAGACGGGCAGCCTGAAAGCAGCCGGTCACATTGCTGATCATAATTGTCAGATCAGTTATCATCCGGAGGATGGAAGCTACACGATAGACAGTCACGCAGCAGAGCGTATTGTACTGCGGCAGAATGGCAAGGCATTGCATCAGTTGAATAATGGAGACAGTGTCCGTGTTTTGGGACAGGTAAAAATGGAGGTTGGCTCCTCACATTCTATGTGGCTGAAATAGTATTTTTCTTCGCAAGAGGGTTAATTTGTGGTATAATAACTCCAAAATCCAGATGCTTCGCATCTGTCGCGCCCGCGAGTGAGAAAAAGCGGAGCTTTTTCGAACCTTTTGCCGAAGCGTATGAATTTACAACATAACAACTCCAAAGGAGGAGCTTGCGAATGAAAAAGAAAAATGGAAAACGAATCATTGCCGGCTTGTTGGCAGCAGGTCTTTTTGCGGCTTCGGTGATCTCACCGCTTCAACCGGAGGGAGCCGCTGCAGCAACAAAGATCAAGGTTTCAAAGACAAAAGTAACCGTTGCCGGAGGAGGGCAGGTTACTGTCAAAGTGAAGAATACCGGCAGCCGGAAAGTGAAAGCAAAAGTGTCCGGCAAAAAGATCATTGCCGTAAAGGTGATGAAAAAGAAAATCCGCATTACCGGAAAGAAGAGCGGCAAGACTAAGCTTATATTGAAAGCGGCGCACATGAAGAAATGTGTGATCCGTGTTACTGTCAGAAATATGGGACAGAATGATCCGACCATTATCATGCCGATGGGAAGTTCCACACCGATGGTAAAGGTGAGTGCGAGTCCTGTCGTAAGTCCGGCAGTCCGCATTACACTGCATCCGTCTGCTACGCCGGTAAGGAGTCCGCAGAGCAGTATTAAGCCGAGTAATACGCCGGTTCCGACCGGTACAAGTGCAGTGCCGTCAGAGACGAATGAACCGCAGGACAGTACGAAACCGATCGAATCATCGCTGCCGGATCAGACCACTGTGCCGACGATGGCTCCGCAGCCGCCGGTGACGTCAGTGCCGACGACAACACCGCCGCCAAGCGTCACAACGGTACCGGCTGAAACGCCGACGCCAAACCCGACACCGCAGCCAAGCCAGACTCCGACACCAACAGTTACACCAGAGCCAAGTCAGACTCCGGTGCCAACGCAGACTTCACAGCCGACGGTGACGCCGGATCCTACAACGGCACCGGAGCCGGGTGAAACGGAGATACCATTTTCGACGGTTGCCCCAACCAGACAACCAACGATCATTGTGACCATTCCGCCAACAGCGAAGCCAACCGTAAAACCGACGGCAGCTGTAGGCACGGCAGATGCGCCGACAGAGACTCCGATACCAACGTTGGCACCGACAGTCAAGCCGGCAATAACACCAACTGTCATCCCGACCGCGACGGTAAAACCGACAGTGGCACCAACGGTCAAGCCGACGACCAAACCGACAACCAAGCCGACAGTCAAACCAACTACTGTTCCAACAGCAACGCCGGTTGCGACAATGAAGACAACGCAGCTTTCCTTTGCGAAGAAGTCGGTATATATTGGAGAGAGTATTACTGCTTTGAAAGCGGAGTGGGGTGAGCCGGAACGTATAGATCCGCTGCCACAGAAGAGCCTGTACGGATACATTTATAACGGCAACAGCCTGACAGAACCGTATCTGCTTGTCAGCGTTAAGGGCGAAAAGGTCGTTTCTTACTTTACGATCGCGAAAAACTTCACAGCCTATGATGCAGTGATAAGCACCGATGATAATGAGACAATTCAGCAGACGAAGCTGATACAGCAGGGCGCATCGGCACAGTCGATGATTGATGCGGGCTGGACCGAGCCGGGAACCTACGAGTTTGATGCTCTGGACAGCAGCAAGAGTGAGGCAAGAGTCGGAACGGAGGCATATTACAAGCTGACAGATAACGCATATATTTATGCATTCAGTGATTACTTTGATGGAGGAGACAAATCCATCTATGGAATGTACGCATTTTCCAGAGAATGCACCAAGTATTCCATGATGTACCGCACATATATGACATTTACCGATGAGATTCTCCGTGCGGCGGAGCAGGAGGTCTATGAGATGACCAACGCATACCGCAACTATATGGGGAAAGCGTTATTTAAGCTGGAGAACAGAACGACTACGGCAGCCAGAAAGCACAGTGAGGATATGGCAAATAACAACTATTTCCAGCATAACAGTCTGGATGGCTCGAAATTCTCCGCACGGTTGACGGCAGAGGGTATCAGTTGGTCGGGAGCCGGAGAGAATATATGTGCCGGAGCCGGCGATGCGATCAATATGGTGATCGGCTGGATCGGTTCCTCCGGACACCGAAAAGGTATGCTGACAGATTTCAAGTATATCGGAGTCGGAGCGGCGTATAGTAGTTCTGCAGATTATGGTATCTACTGTACGCAGGATTTCTGGAGGTAGAGTGATTTCCTGTATAATCAAAAGAGATTGTGTCTTTATTGGGCACAATCTCTTTTGATATTCAGCAATTCTTTGATAAGCGTAATTACGATGTTATAAATTCATATAATTCTGCAAAATGTTATGAACTGTTTTTATTGATGCTGTTTTACATATTCCGTCAGGATAGCATCGTCCTCCGGCATCTGACAGCCGACGATATAATGACCTTCATTATCAGAGCAGCGGATGATACGACCCTCTAAAGTGCTGTGATCGGTAAGCTCGAACTGCTCCAGTGTTATCGTGATCCTTTCGCCCTTGGCGGTGGCAAAGAATGGAGCGTCTGTGATGAAGGCAAATCCGTTTCCGCTGATATTGTCCATCTGTCCCGTAAACTCCTGTCCGGTTTCCGGGACAGTGATGACGCAGGAGTTGGTCAGATCTATACGTGGATATTTGCGGCGGTTATTGATCTTTGGACGGGAGCTGATCTGTACCTGATAGTGGTCAGCATCCGTTTTGTCCGGGGTGATCGCTGCGTTTTCCCAACAGTAAAGAACATTATCGACGGTTACCTGTACGTTGCAGGTCATTGGATGGGTGATAGCAGCATCCGGGAGGGTGATAGCGATTCCCTGCGCCAGAGGCTGGATCAGTTCTCCGTGATATTTACGACTGGCATCATCGGTCGGTGTAATGATCACCTTCATGCCCGGCTGCAGATCCTCCAGCCCCATAAAGCCGCCAATTCCAAGCTCGCACATCAGAGCTTCGACAACATTCTCAATCGTGTTGATATTTACGGCAGTTTCATCGTATTTACTGAGCATGCGGTGACAGATCTCATTTGATCCGGAAATGCCGGAGGTCATATCCTCCACAGTGGAGGAGACCTGTTCCATATTTGTCACAAGCTGGCGGTTCGACTGTTCCACACGCTTCATTGCGGCATCAATGGTATGAATGTGATGCTCGATCTGGTTGGAATCCGATGTGATCGTGGTAATATTCTGATTTGTCTTGGCAACCTTCTCCAGAGTGATCCGGATCAGCTTTAATGTATTTTCGATGGCGTGCGTCATCTGGTCAGAGGTTTCCTCGAGGCGGATCAGTGCTTCCTTGATCTGGCTGGAGGATTCCTTTGTCTCTGCACTTAAGGTGCGGATCTGATCCGCGACAACAGCAAAGCCCTTGCCCGCTTCTCCGGCTCTGGCGGCCTCGATGGATGCGTTGAGTGCCAGAAGATTCGTCTGATTGTTAATGCTTTCAATCGTGCCAGTTTCCTGCTTCACCATTTCAAACTCATCCTTAAATGCCTGAAGCGTTTGCTCTGTATCGGAGGAAAGCTCTGACATAGTCCTTGTAGTCTGAAGCAGACTGTTCAGATCCTCGGAGCTGTTCTGGGCGTGAGTGCCGGATTCGTCGATCAGCTTGACCATTTCCTCGATCATCACGGCAATGTGCTGTACCTGGGAACTGATGTCGCTGGTCATATCTACAGAGGATGTTGTTGTGGTCTGAAGATTGATATTGTTATTGTTCAGCGTGTCCATCTCGGCAGCAACAATATCAGCGCTGTGCTTGTTTTCACCGGCAAGCTCACGGACAACCAGGACGCCGTCCATAATGGAATTGCTGGCATTTTTGACCTTTTCGACCGTCGTGATCACACGGTGCAGATCGTTTTTGATGCTGTCTGTCATAGCACCGTCCGATTCGTTCAGATGGCGGATGGACATACCGTAGCAGATATAACAAAGAATGATGCAGGACAGCTCAAGTTGATAATCCTTCATGTTCGTGGCGGAGTTCATACCAAGAACAGCGTAGCGGTAAATGGAGCTGCCGATAATGATCAGGGCATTCACAATGCCGCAGTACCGCATGAAAAGCTGATCCTTATAGATCACCAGAAGACTGGTAACGGGAAGAACATAAGTAAATGCGATCGGCGACGAGGTCGTACAGATCACATATGTATAGAAAATACCATAACCGATCACCAGATCCAGTTTGTAGCGTTCCGTATTCCAGCCCCGGGTTCGAAGCAGGATCTCTCCGGTAATAAACGGAATCCAGCAAAGAGCCAGAAAGATCAGATAATATCTGGTGCTGTACAGACCGTTTGAAAAATCAGATCCGTAGTTGGCGGACAACAGGATCGCAAAAATAAGCCATATTTTGCGCGCCTTGCGGTTTGCTTTTTCCTTGAAAAGTTTTTCGTCATAATTCATATAAATACCTGTGCCTTTCAGAAATAACACCTAAAATTGTCGTATATATTCGGCAATCGCCTCAAGTGTCTGTGTGCTCTCCGGCAGCTCCGGTTCAAAAGCGCTGAAGGCGTGTGTCAGACGTTTATCATCCGGAAAGTCCATGATTGCGGACTCCATCCGGGCGGCATCCAGTGCCATTTTAAACTGCATTGTGTAGTGACGCAGATGATCTTTGCCACTTGTCACAAGAAAGCATGGTGGCAGAGACCGGATAATATCCGGATGCTCCGGGTTGACATATGGTGCAAATGCTGATTTCTTATAATGTTTCCCGTAAAGATATCTGGGCATAAACAGTCCGATCTGATCCGGCTTATTCGTGTAAAACATACCGCTGATCAGTCCAAGCGCATTTAATGGCAAAGCAGATGGTGTGACCCCGGCTGCCTGTGCGACCTTCGGATTGCGCTGTGCTGCCGCAGTATATACAAGAAGACAGGCTCCGCCGCTGTCTCCGACCGCATAGACCTTGTCCTGATCACCCTGATACTTTGCAAGCTGACCCTGTATAAAATCGAGTGCAAGGAAAATATCCGCAATCTGATCATAAATCTGACAATCCGGAATAAGCCGGTATTCCACATTAAACACCAGAAATCCCAGTGTACACAATTTGGCACAGAAGTATTGGTTAAATTCCTTGTTGCCAAGCAAAAGCCCCCCGCCGTGAACATTTACGATCACAGGAAGTGCCTCGGGAGAAGACGGTGCAGAATTCGGCTGGAAAATGTCCAGCCGGTGTGCCTTGTCGTGATCAGGAGCATAGGGGATATCAAGCGTCATCGTAACGTTATCCGGAAAAGTAAACCGATCGTTCCGGTTTGCATACTCCCTGTTAAAATCCTCGCGCTGCCTGTAAAACATATTTTTAATAAACTGTCTCATAAGATTAACCCGCTCTCATTTGTATTGCTTCTTCTATCATACCGAATTATTGAGGCAGATTCAATGAGTATTTTTATTTTTTAAAGATATGATATAATTGCAAAAATTTTACTTACCTGATCAAAGATCGTCTGATCGATTGCCATATGATGCAGAATGTCAATCATGAGCTTTTTACGGAGAGTGTGAAAAAAGAAATTCCGGTCAGCATGGGGCGGGAGGATAAAGGGTGGTGACGACAATCATGTAGAAAATTAATCTGTCCCATTTAACGGACAGACATGATTGCTAAGATAAAATGAAAGAATTATAAATGAAAAATAAGGAATAAGTTTTAGAAAAATATTGTGCTGTTTTTTGCATGCAAAATGTAATAATCGTATACCAAAATAAAAAATTTGTATTGCATATTTTTAGCAGTGATGATAATATGTTTTTGTAGCAAACGAAACGACTCTGTGGGGGAGTTGTTTCAGTAATGTATTGGGCGTGATTAGGATGTGTAAAGACATTTTTTGTGGGGACAAAGGATGTCTTTTTTCTGCACAAAAATAACAGAGTGATCATGAAAAACAGGTTATATAACATAGGTTTTATAACTGCTTTTTGTCGTTTCTTATATCCGGAATTCAGGACGGTTATTTTTTAGATATAGGATTGCTTTGTTTGAAACGTGTGTACTGTTTATGGGACAGTACATTTGTTTGTGCTTTCTGCAGAAATTATATTCTGATCAGCCGGGAAGGAGAATCTTATGGCTTTACGTAAGAAAGCAATGGCCATTGTCCTGAGTATGGCAATGGTTGCAACGTCGCTGTCGTTACCCAATATGACGGCGAAAACGGCACAGGCTGCCGGCAGTAGTTTTCAGAACCTGAACCAGTCGCAGATCACGGAGGCGATGGGTGTCGGGTACAATCTCGGTAACTCGTTGGAGGCTGCAAGTTCAGGAACACCAAATGAAACCGCTTATGGTAATCCAAAGCTTACGGAGGATCTTGTGTTAGCAGCAAAGGATGCCGGTTTCAAATCTATCCGTATTCCGGTTTCTTATCTCAGCATGATCGACGATAACAACGGATACAAGATCGACTCCTCATGGCTTGATCGTGTACAGCAGGTTGTTGATTACTGCGTGGATAATGATATGTATGCGATCGTGAATATGCATGGAGACGGATACACTACAGTAAATGGCGGATGGCTGTTATGTGGCAGCGGCAACCAGACCCAGATTAAAGCAAAATACAAAGCATGCTGGGAACAGATCGCAGATCGCTTCAAAAATTACGATGAGCATCTGATCTTTGAGTCCATGAACGAGGAGTTCGACGGAACCTATGGAACACCTAGCAGAACGGCTTATGCAAATATAAATGCGTACAATCAGATCTTCGTTGATACCGTGCGTAAATCCGGCGGCAATAATGACCAGAGATGGCTACTGATCCCGGGCTGGAATACGAACATCGATTATACCGCAGGGGATTACGGCTTTGAAATGCCGACCGACAATTATTTATCTTCAAACATCGCTTCCGGACAGAAGAGAATCATGATCTCTGTTCATTACTACGATCCATGGGATTTCTGTGGAACGGAGTCCGGAGCAACGACCCAGTGGGGCGACAGCGTAACCGATGCGTCCAAGAAAGCAAGCTGGGGCGATGAATCTTACATGGTTTCCCAATTCAAGAAAATGTACACCAAATTTGTTTCCCAGGGATATCCTGTGGTGATCGGCGAGTTTGGTGCCATCAATAAAGAAAATTATGACAGTCAGAATAAGACCTGCCGTGCGGAATATTACCAGAAGGTCTGCTATTATGCAAAGCAGTATGGAATGATTCCGGTAGCATGGGACAATGGTTATAATGGCGATTACGGCTTTGCGATCATTGACCGTTATTCCAACAAGGTCGTTCATCAGGAGCTGATGGATGCAATGATGGAGGTTTATGGCGGAAACGAGTCTGCAACTGCAACCGGAATCACATTGAGTCAGTCCTCCATGACCATCCACATCGGAGACGAGAAGCAGCAGCTTACCGCAACATTAACACCGGCAGACAGCAAGGATAAGGTTTTATGGAGCTCCAGCGATGAAGCCGTTGCAACCGTTAATTCCAAGGGACAGGTAACCGCTGTTGGTGCCGGAACATGTACGATCACTGCATCCGTACCACTCGGCTACAAGGCAACCTGTGAGGTGACAGTTCCTCAGGCTAATTATGTACGCGCTAAAATGTACCTGTTGGAGACAGCGAGCTGGCAGTCAGTGATCAGCGATGAGTATGTTGACATTTATTCGGACGGCGGAGATTTCTCTCTGTCTCTCGATGCAACAAAGAGCCAGCTGCAGAACATCGGTTCACTTTACATTAAGGACATTAACGCGGCAGATGATGAGGCATCTGTATTTGATAAAGCAACCATTAAAGTGAAGTCCTTTGAGATCAACGGACAGAAGTACACCATGAAAAACGATACCTTCACATACGATGTATCACAGAAGGCATCCGATGATGGTCTGATCTGCCCGATCTTTAACTTCTCATTCATCAACGTATGGGCCAACACCCATGTCAACAATGTAAGCGTTGAAAATGCAAATTACAAAGCATATTTCAACAATGTAAATTATCAGACCGTAAACTCTGTAAAAATAAACTTTACGGTATCCGGAATCAACGGAAGCGATGCGAAGCCAACGGCTGCACCAACGGTAGCTCCGACAAAGGCACCGACTGCAAAGCCGACCGCAGCACCAACGGTAGCTCCGACAAAGGCACCAACGGCAAAGCCGACCGTAGCACCAACCGTGGCTCCGACAAAGGCGCCAACGGCAGCGCCAACGCAGGCTCCTGTGATCACAGGAAAGAAAGTGATCGCATCCAACCTGACATCTACCTATGCAACCAATGATCCGTCATGGCTCATGAATGCATCCGATGATGATATTGTAACCGTTGTTTACACATGTACCGATCCATCCCATGCAAACTGGGGAATCCTCGGATGGGGCGCATCGGTAGACAATACATGGCAGAATGGTGACAATTACTCTGCAGCAAGCAATGCAACCGAAGAGGTTACCAAAGTTTACACCGTAAAAGAACTGAAGAACACATTAAACATCAAAACAAACTCCAGTGTAACTTATCTGTGCCTGTCTGTATGGAATGGCGGCAAGATCGTCAGCCTTTCTATTGCAAGCACCGACAGCGAAACACCGGAGCCGACGGTAGCACCGACGGTAGCACCAACCGTTGCCCCGACGGTAGCACCGACCGTGGCACCAACGACTGCACCAACAACGACACCTGCCGGTGACTCTAAAATAACAGGCAGCGTGAAGCTCACAAGTAACTGGGGAAGCGGCGGAATCGCCCAGATCACTCTGACCAACGAGACAGGCGTAAGCTACACAAACGGATGGACCGTAGAGTTCACATTAGACCGCGAGATCACATCTATGTGGAGCGGCGAGTGCGTCAGCCTCGGCAATAACCGTTACCGTATAAGCAATCCAGGCTGGGACGGCAACTGGGCAGCCGGAAAGACAATCACATTAAATTGTGGTGTCGGCGCCGGAAGCGATTCTCCGGTGATCACGGATATCGTTATGCAGTAGTCACTCCGAAAAGATTTTTTTTATTCACAAAACCAAATTTTATTTGCCATATGTATTAATATAATGAGGTTTGGGACGAAGGAATTTGTTCCAGACGGATGCAGCCGGTACGACCGAGAGGGCGTACCGGCTGTGTTTGTTTGGTGACATGATATATGGAAACTTTTCGCATGAAATATTGGTGGTGAGGCGGATGTTATATAGACAGGTTGGGGAAATCTTCTTATAATATAATTAATTAACATATGGAGTACAAGATACAGATTCCAAACATGAGGAGAAGTGGCTTCATGTGATGTTGAGAAAAAGATGAGGGGAGAATAAAAAATGTATATATTTAAAAATAGTGGTTTTAAAAATGTATTATAAACATTATATGATTATTGAATGAAATTGATGGATCGAGAGGGATTTATTATGGTAGAAAAAAGTAATATAGTATCTTATTCCTTTGACGAGAATGGACTTGAAAGAATTAGGAATACGCCCAAGGGCGTAAATTGGCCGGTAGTATATCTTATTCATAACGAAGATGCTATTTATATTGGTGAAACAACAAGTGCAGCAACGCGGATGCATCAGCATTTAAAAAATAGTGAAAAGAATTCTCTTGAAATTGTAGAGATTATTTTTGACGGTGAGTATAATAAGTCCGTTGTGTTAGATTATGAACAAAAGCTTATCAAATATTGTTCTGCAGATATAAGATTTAGAAAGATTTTAAATAAAAATAAAGGGCAACAGGCGGCACATGATTATTTTAATCGTAGATATTATAGAAATCAGTTCAAAGACTTGTGGAAACAGTTACAGAAAAAAGGACTGGCGGAAAAGTCTTTGAAAGTTATAGAAAATGAAAATATTTTTAAATATTCTCCATACAATGCTTTGTCAGTTGAGCAAAATGAAGTGAGCGTATGCATTATAAATGACATATTAAATACTTTTGAAACAGATAATACAGGAGTGAGTCTTGTAAATGGTTGTGCAGGAACAGGAAAAACAGTATTAGCTATAAGTCTTATTAACTCTTTTATAAATGCAGTAAATATAGATGACGAATTATTAGACGGAGAAGCACGGGAGTTTGATGATATTGATGAAGGCAAAAGAAGCGCACTTTTGAGGTTAAAGAACTATATACTTAAGGAGCGCGGTGGGAAACTTTTTAAAATAGGATTTGTCATGCCGATGTCAGGAATTCGTGAGACGATAAAAAAAGTATTTAAAGAATGTGGAAATGGATTAGAACGTAGAATGGTTATTGCTCCCTGTGATGTGGTCAAGGATGATTATGATATTATTTTTGTAGATGAATCACATAGACTTTCGAAAAGATGCAATATTACAAATTATAAATCTTTTGATGACACAAGTCAGAAGTTGAACCTTGATAGCGAAAGAACAAATCAGCTCGAATGGATTTTGAAATCAGCAAAGCATGTTGTATTATTTTATGATGAATATCAAAGCGTTAAATCTTCCGATATAAGCTATGATGAATATCAGAACTCCTTAAACAAGTATGCTAAAAACGTGGTAAGACATCAATTAGAGACTCAAATGCGCTGCCTGGGAGGAGAGACATATATTGAATACGTAAAAGCAATTATGGAGTGTAGACGGAAAAAATTTGAAACAATGGAGAATTATGATTTCTTATTATTTGATGATGTCAATATGATGATAGAAAATATAAGAAGAAAAGACGACCAAATTGGATTATGCAAAACTGCGGCAGGTTATTCCTGGAAATGGACAACCCGCCCGTCCAAACGACCAAAAGATAATATGGAATGTTATGACATGCTGGTTCGAACAGGAGCATTTGATATTGAAATCGAAGGTTATAAATATATTTGGAATTTAACGGATAAAGGATGGGCAACGAGGAGGGACTCGCACTGTACGATTGGATGCATTCATACGGTTCAAGGTTATGATATGAATTATGTTGGAGTTATATTTGGAGAGGAAATCGATTATAACTATGAGACCAATTCACTGGAGATTAACTTAGATAAATATATGGATAAGAAGGTAAAACAAAACACAGATAAGAATCATTTGAAACAGTTAATATTGAATACGTATACAACAATTTTGACCAGAGGCATACATGGCTGCTATGTATATGCATGTAATCCTAACATGCGTGAATATTTAAAGCAATTTGTATCAAGGGCAAATAGTGTAACAGCAGGGGGTGACTATAATGGAAATGAAGACAATTAATAGAATCAGGAAATTTACAGAAGATCGTGACTGGGATCAGTTTCATTCACCGGCGAATCTTGCTAAATCAATAGTAATTGAAGCAGCAGAATTGTTAGAGTGTTTTCAATGGTCTGATGAAGAGTATGATCTACAGCATGTAAAAGAAGAATTGGCAGATGTTATAGTGTATAGTCAAAATTTATTAGATAAGCTTGGACTGGACGCCGATGAAATTGTGAATATGAAAATGACCATGAATGAAGCAAAGTATCCGGTAGAGAAGGCGAAAGGAAAAGCGGATAAATATGACATGTTATAGGGGGGCTGGTTTATTGGTGGAGAAAATGAGAAAAGCACGGGCGTATTCAGACGTGTATTTATCAGACGTTGTAGAAAATCAGGGGAAGCTGTTTGATATGGTGGCAATGTCATATCCGGAGAAAAATACAGAGGATTTCATTGAGACTTATATGAAAAGTAAAACAAGAAAGAGCATTGATGAATCGATGGCGTATGTTAATACAATGGATTACAGGGAATTGTGGGAATATTTTTGCAAAACGGAAAATTTTTGCTTAAAAAATGGGCGAGCTCTTGAAGGATTTATGCCGATGTGGATCGGAGAATTTTATGCATACTATCAATGGTATTATAATATTCCAAGCTCGGAGGTGTTAACAAAGGCACCTCTTGATTTCCTGAAAATTAGCTATTATGGGCTTCGAGATTTGGAGCTTGAACTGGCAGTGAAAAAGGTAGGCTGCCAAGGGTTATGATAGAAAAAGCATAATTATGTCATAGTAAATGCAAGTATATATTTTAATAACTAATTGACATTATGGCATATATGCCATAAAATAATTACAAAGGAGATGGCATGATAGAATTTAAGTTGATAGCATATGAAAAGGAAAGTGGCGAAGTTCCGGTAGAAGAATTTCTGGATTCTGTTAATCCTAAAATGCGAGCTAAGATATTTGGATTATTGGGAATCTTACAAGAGAAAGGGAATATGCTTAGAGAACCATATAGCAAGCATTTAGAGGATGGAATATTTGAATTACGTTGTAAATTTGGAAGTGATATTACCAGAGTTTTATATTTTTTCTATTATGAGGGGAAAATAATATTGACGAACGGCTTTGTTAAAAAGACACAGAAAACTCCGAAAGAAGAGATACAGATTGCAAAGGATAGAAGAAAGGATTTCATAGAAAGGGTGATGAACGATGAGAACATTTGATGACATGCTTTCTAAGCAGTTACAGGATGATGAATTTAGAAAAGAATATGAAGCGATTCAGCCGGAAATGGATGTTATAAAAGCTATCGTAGATGCCCGTACTTCTCAGAATATGACACAGAAAGAACTGGCGGAGCGTACAGGTATCAATCAGGCTGACATTAGTAAGCTTGAGAATGGAACAAGGAATCCATCTGTCAATTTGTTGAAAAGATTGGCGGATGGATTGGGGATGGTGCTTAAAATTGAATTTGTACCTAAACAGAATATTTAGTATTATGCCTCACTCAATATAGTGGGGCTGTTTCGTTTAAAACGATAAAAAAGGAGAAGCAACATCATGACATTAGGAATGATTACAGTCGTTATACTGGCAGTCAGCGCTGCGTTATGCGCTGTTGCAACGGTATCTTTGGGACACTCTCTTTTTTCTATTTGCTGATTCTTGCGTTTGACATCTACATGATCGTGTTCGGATATTTTGTCGGCAGACTGACGGAGATGAACACGGCGTCCTATTACATATTTGGAGCGCTTGGAGTCATTTTGTCGATTGGGGACTGGATCATTTTTGGGCTGGCACCGATCCACGAATATTTTACCATTCATGGAAGAACGGCGTATTATACGAGCATGTCACCGGTGGTCTATTATCATTATTTTTATATCATGTTTTATCTGGTGTTCTGGGTGCTGCTGGTGTGGCTTTGTTTTAAAAGAATGTCGTTGAAAAGACAGCATATGTATGCGTTGAAAATTGTATTGATCAATTTGATCATGTTCATCGCAGCTTTGCCGGACACATTGCTGCCGTTGTTTCACATTCCATCCTATCCAAGCTCCGGAATGGGTGTGGCGATCGCTTTTATTGGAACCCTTTTTTTGACGAAGAAGGAAAATACGTTCAGCATATCCCGGGAAAATATTTCCGATGTGATTTATAATGAAGCGCGAATTGCAATTCTGGCACTTGATTGCGAAGGAAATGTCGATAGCTGCAATCAGTACGCGCAGAAGCTTTTGGGCGTGGATGAGGAGGAACGATATTCTCTGACGGAATTGTTTGACTGCAGCGAAGAGCAGTTTGAACGTATTATGAATGGAAAGAAGCTTGCGGAGCATTTGCTGTCCGTCAAAACAAAAATATCCTGCAATATTCAGGCGGTTGTATCCAGGGACGTTTATGGGGACAGTTACGGCGTTGTGCTTATGGCGACCGATGCCACGGCAGAAGAAAAGGTTATGGAACAGCAGATTTTGATTGAGAAAACAGAGCATATTTCGGATCAGCTCGTTCATACGCTCAGCAAAACAATTGAGGCGAAGGATCAATACACGAAAGGTCATTCTACAAGAGTAGCACAGTATTCTGTCATGATCGGCGAGAAGTACGGCTACGATAAACAGAAGCTGAAGCAGCTGGAATATGCGGCACTGCTGCATGATGTCGGCAAGATCGGTGTTGCAGACACTATTATCAATAAACCGGGGCGTCTGACAGACGAAGAATTTGCAGAAATGAAAAAGCATCCGGTGATCGGAAGCGAAATTCTTTCCGAAATATCAGAGATTCCGGACGTTGCCGTGGGTGCAAGATGGCACCATGAAAAATATGACGGAACCGGTTATCCGGATCAGATGAAAGGCGAGGATATCTCCGAAATTTCAAGGATCATTGCGGTAGCAGATGCGTATGATGCGATGACCTCCAACCGGAGCTACCGTGATTGCCTGGATCAGGAAGTTGTCCGGAAAGAAATCGAGCGGGGAATTGGGAAGCAGTTTGATCCGGAATTTGCCAGAATCATGCTGGAGGTGATCGACGCGGATACGGAGTACCGGTTGCATGAGTGAAATGAAAATTAATCGCGTTTTGGTGATTGATTTTCGAATGACAGAGGAGACGAATTGGAAAATGAAATGAAAAAAATCATTAACCGGATTGTTTCCAGTGATGATAAGGAGAAAATCGAGCGTTATGCAGATTATCGAAATTATATGAATTATGAGATTTTGGTATCCAATGATATTTTGAATAAGTCGAAATTGTCAAAACAGTCCGGTTTTAATTCAGGCGCAGAGGTACAGATACCATATATTCTGATTCTGTTATCCGCACTGTTGATGATATATAATGACAAAAACAATTCAACCAGGCTGGTTTTCATTGATGAGCCATTTGCGAAAATGGATCCGGTCAATGTTAAGATCATGCTCGGTTTTATGAAGGAGCAGAAGCTGCAAAAGCTTGAAACATTGAACAGGGAGTATGAGGACCGCTCGCCGATCTGTCATGAAGAATGTGGTAAATTGTGTGAACGGATGCCAAAGTTATGACAATGTATAAGTGAAAGGCAGGAAAGCTTTTCGAAATTCGTGTACACGGGAAGTAACTAATATGACAATTCAGGAACTGGAACAGTGCATTTTGCTTTATGGGAAAGATATTTACTCATTTTGCATGCACCTGGCAAAAGAAAAAGAGAGCGCAGATGATCTGTATCAGGATACTTTTTTAGAAGCAACCCGAAAGATAGCATCCATTCGGTATGGGGATAATCCGAAAAGCTATCTGTTATCAATCGTGATCCGCCTATGGAAAAACCGCGTGCGAAAACGGGCGTGGCGCAGCCGGATCGCTCCGCAAGTGACGGAGGAAGCATTGGAAGAGTGTACGGATGTTTCCGGGAGCGACATGGTGGAACGGGTTGTGAAAGAGGAAGAAAGAGCGCACTTGTGGAAGGCTGTTGATGGTCTTCCGGATGTGTACCGGATCCCAATTTTGCTCTATTATATGGAGAACCAGAACGTTGCGTCTATTGCGAAACTTTTGTCTATTCCGCAGGGGACGGTAAAAAGTCGTCTCTATAAAGCCAGAAAATTGTTGAAAACAGAATTGGAGGATTACTTTTTATGAAAGAAATGGACGAATTTTTAAAAGAAAATCTTCTGCCGGACTGTGTTCCAGAAAAAAGCCTGAATGCATCCATTGTAAAAAAGGTAAAGGGGACACAGAATATGAAACATAGAACATGGAAATTAAGTGTAGCAGCGGCAATTGCAATTCTTGTTGTTGGATCTGCATCGGCATATGCGGCATACCGTTATCTTACACCTTCACAGGTGGCGGAGCAGATAACGGAGGATGGAGCATTAGCAAAGGCATTTGAGAGCAAAGATGCGATCATGGTAAATGAGACGCAGAAGACGGCAGGATATGATATCACACTGATGGGAATCGTTTCCGGAAAGAATTTAAGTTCGGTTACATCGGAGGCAGTTGATCAGACGAAAACGTATGCGGTCGCTGCCATCGCACGGGAAGACGGTAAAGCAATGCCGGATAACACGGATGATAATTATCAGACCTTTTGTGTTTCCGCATTGGTCCACGGTAAAAGATTTCAGAATGTCAATAACGCAGCATTAAACGCCGGAGTAACATCCTTTGTGCAGGATGGCGTGCAGTATGAGCTTCTGGAATGCGACAATTTAGAGATGTTTGCCAATAAGGGTGTCTATATGGGCATTGTGGAAAGCTTCGGAAATGAGTCGCAGGCATTTGTAATGAATAAAAAGACCGGTGATTATACTGTCAACAACGATTTTGACGGAATGAAGGCACTGTTTACGATTCCTCTTGACAAGTCAAAGGCGGATGATGCGGCAGCAGAGCAGTATTTTGAGAAAATCGGGGAGAAGGAAAACACGAAGACTGCAGAGAAAGAAAAGAACGAAAATAAAGCAGCTGCAAATGCGGGCTCTAAGTCCGAGGAAAGCCTGACAAGCGAGTGGGAGCAGAAACTCATGAAATTTCGCACACTCACATCAAAGAAGGCGCAGGCATATGTCAAAAAACATGCCGAAGTTGTTGTGCAGGAAACTTGCAATGCCGGAGCAGATGGCAGTATTCATGTGAAATCGGATGCGGGTGAGTCAGATTACAACGTGAGCACCTATACGAAGGTCGGCGTCGAGAACGTGATCTCCTTTTCATCTGACGGAACATTTGCAGGAACATATGGTGAAACAATTACACCAAACGAAGACGGAACCTATACTTACACGGTATATCGTCCGGTGAATATGGAGTAGGAATGGTTCGTAACGATAGTACGATAATTACCGTAAAAAAATGATATATTTGCCAGATTCGAAAGAGACCCGGAGCTAATTCCGGGTTTCTTTTTGTGGGGAAATGCAGGGAAAATTAGTGTCTTTTTTGAAGTGAAAGGGGATGGTTTTTATCGGCTAAAAATAAAATAGCAATAGGAATGAATGCTGGGAATTTTGCCGATAATGTGATATAATATCTGCAAGGGTAAAAGCATAGTTTTTTCGAATTTTTTGCCGAAGGGGTGCGAATTTGTGATATATTAACTCCAAAATCCAGATGCTATGCATCTGTCACGCATTGCGCTTTAAGATTTTGTCGTTCATGAATTCTGCGCAAGTGAACAAGCTCCCTT
>ERZ772902.300-NODE-300-length-59149-cov-6.577419_pt1 | contig 59149 bp, 45 predicted proteins | sample MGYA00511470_ERZ772902 | MGnify/ENA primary metagenome ERZ772902 (study PRJEB29015, sample SAMEA2737717) | human gut metagenome | biome: human gut; feature: human-associated habitat; material: faeces | place: China | collected 2012 ... | reverse complement strand
CCGAAGGACAGAAGAACACGGTATTCATGTTCAAGAGCCTCGAAGGGTTCAAAGAGGTTGAGACCCTGCCCGGCAACAACGTCGGCAATCTCGTGGACGACATCGAGTTCTCCCGCTCTTACAAGTTGACCTATGACGCGAACTCTTCGGACGCTTCAGGCCAGGTTCCGTCGGATACGGCCGCGAACACCGTCAAGCAGGCCAAGTCGAAGACCAATGGCAGCGTGCGTCTCGCGGCGGATGACGATGTGGTGGAATACGCCGCCAACGGCCTGCCGAAGCAGCTCGTCAACAGCGACTTCGACCATGATTGGCGGAACATCGTCAGCCAGTCCAAAATGACCGACAAGTACAACTTCGCCAACATCGACCCGGCGCACGGCGACGTGGAGATCAGCGGCGCCCTCAACGGCAAGGGCGAGGCGTCCAAGCAGTGGGTGCACCTCAACGGGTTCGACGCGGCCAAGTTCGGCTGGAAGTCCAACCAGACCGACACCAGGGTCGACGGGCGCGGCGGCATCGTCGAGATCCAGCGCAGCCGCGCGAACGACAACATGTACGCGGAGATCACCGCATCGCAGGCCAACACGTACCTGTACCAGGACATCGACACCGCGCACAGCACGCCCACCGTGTACACCGTGAAACTCCGGTACGCGCACCGGAACGGCACCATCAACTCCAATGAGAAGATCCAGATCCTCGTCGGAGCGCCCGGCCACGAGCAGCCGGTGGAGATGACCCGCATCGCGTCCGACCGGGGCAACAGGCTGGGTGAGAAGTCCACCACGGTGAACGCTCCGAACACGGATGGCTGGCTGGGCTCGTGGGACACGTTCCAGGGTTCGGTCGTGGTTCCCGCCGGTCAGAACGTCAGCAGGTTCACGTTCAAGGCGTTGGGCTCCATCGACGGCATCTCCGGCAATCTGATCGACGACGTGCAGTTCAAGCTCGCCTACAAGCTCTCCTATGACAAGAACGCGCAGGATGCCACCGGTTCCATCCCGTCCGGCGCGGCCGCTAACACCACTCGGCCCGCGAAATCGGAGACCGACGGCAAGGTGTCGGACCTCGTGCAGCGCACCACCACGCATGAGGACGGCAGCGTGACCGTGAGGACCATCGACACGAGCACGGACGTGGTGTCCGGATGCCAGGTCTACTATCCGGCCGGCCAGAAGATCACGTTGGCGACCATGGCGAAGGACGACGACTGTTGGGATTCCAGCATGCTGTCGCGTCCGGGCCACACCCAGCTGGGTTGGAACCAGGACCGGAACGCGACCCAGGCGCAGGCCCAGGTCACGATGGTCGAGGGCGGCATGACCGTGTACGCGGTGTGGGTTGGAAACCCGGTCCTCACCTACGACACGAACAAGCCGAACACGTGGACCGGTCAGATGCCATCCACGCCGGCGTCCGTATCCGTGCCCTACAACACGGCCGCGGCGGACGGGTCCGGCTGGCGGGCGGGCGACACGACGAAGATCCGCGGCTACAGATTCCTCGGCTGGTACACGGGACCGCAGGACAATGCGGGCCTGTACGACTGGACCAGGCCGTTGACGGGCAATGTGACCGTGTACGCGCACTGGCAGCGGTTGCAGGCCAACGTGATCTACAACGCGAACGGCGGCACCGGTTCGCATCCGAACACGACCGGCTGGCAGTATTCGGATGTGACCATTCCCGGTGACACGTCCAAGTCGTTCAAACGCGACAAGTACGTGTTCAAGGGTTGGGGCACTAAACCCGGTAAGGCGGACGTCGTCTATAAGGGCGGCAGCAAGGTCGCATTGCAGGACAAGGACATCACCCTGTACGCGCAATGGCAGGAGGTTCACGAGAACTTCGTCGAAACGGGCGGTATCGGCCTGCCGATCGCCATCGCGGGCGGCGTCCTGCTGCTCATGTTCGGCATCGGCTCGACCGTCATGCTCACCAGACGCATGAACGGCCACGGCATGCCGGACGCCGAGTGACCGGAACCCGGTGACGGAAGGGCCGGCGGACGGCCATCCACCAACTCCATTCGGACGTGGGCGGAATGGTCCGGACGCCGGCCCTTCCCGTTGCCCATCACCGTCGATATTCGTGGAACGGATCGTGGCAAAGGTATGGACGTTATGGATTGGGATTGGATCATCGAGGGTGAACGTGCTTCGGAGGGACGTCGTATGCGGCGCCTGCGCCGCATACGCGCACGGCATGCGAGACGCGTGTTCCGCGCGCTCATCGCCGTTACGGTCGTGTTCTGCTTGGCGGGCGTGGGCACGTTCGCTTGGCTTGGCGTGGAACAGGCCGGAGCGGCCCGCAGGGCGGCCAAATCGTCCTCCCTGGCCGCGAAGGACGACCATTCCGCCGAGAAGTACGCGCGCATGGTCGCCAAGGCCCGCGAGTACAACCGGAGGCTCGCCGCCACGCCGCATGTCATCGGAGAGACGTCCGGCAAGGACGGGACCATCGATGGTGATTTCGGGTTCAAATCGGACACGGAATACCAGAACCTGCTGGATTTCGGCGACGGGATCATGGCGACCATCGAGATCCCGTCCATCGGCGTGGACCTGCCCGTCCGCCACGGGGCCGACGCGTACGCGTTGGAGAACGGTGCGGGACACCTTCACGGCACCAGCCTGCCCGTCGGCGGGCAAAGCACCCACAGTGTGATCACCGGACATACGGGAGTGGCCGACAAGGCCCTGTTCACCCGGCTCACCGAATTGAGGAAGGGTGACGTGTTCTACGTGAGGGTCACAGCCCAGACCCTCGCCTACAAGGTCGAACGCATCCGCAAGGTCGATCCGGACGATCTGCGCGACGTGCGCATCCAGCCGGGACGCGACCTGGTGACGCTGGTCACCTGCACTCCGATCTTCCTGAACACGTATCGGCTGCTCGTCACGGGCGAACGCGTGAGCATGCCGGACGACGCGCCCTATCCCGAGGACGCGCCCAGGACCACCGGCCGTGACGCGCGCCCGCTGCTCGTGTCCGGTGTGGCATTGCTCGCGGGCATGCCCGTGGCGATGGTCGAGTCCAGGCCACGCGTCCGCCCGTACGGACGTCACGGCATGAAACGGTAGACGCCCACCCGCCGGCACCGCCTCATGCGGGGGTAGACTGGTGGGTATGCGCGCCATATGCCTCCGCGACCGCGACACGCCGATGGCGCCGATATCGGATTGGGGGCACGTGGAATGGTTGTCGGAAACGTCGCAGGGATGTTTCCATTGGAGCCACGACCCCGATACGGGGCATGGCATTGGAGGGAGAATTATGAACAAGAAAGCTTTCGCAACGGCCGTCGCATCCGTGGCCGTCGCGGGCACCATCGCCGCGCCGGCCATGGCCGACGAGACCGCGACCACCCCGGTCGAACAGGCCCAGCAGGCCGTCGAGCAGGCCCAGCAGGCCGTCGACCAGGCCGCGGCCCAGCCGACCACGCAGCCCCAGCAGGACCAGGTCGCCGCGGCCCAGCAGGCCGTCACGGACGCGAAGACCAGCCTCGACCAGGCCACGGCCGGCACCCAGCAGGCCCAGCAGCAGGTCCAGCAGGCCCAGCAGAACGTGCAGCAGGCCCAGCAGAACGTGCAGCAGGCGCAACAGCAGGTCGAGACCACCATCAACAACGATCCGAACGTGGCCGCCGCCCAGACGGGCGTCAACCAGGCCCAGACCAACCTCGACAAGGCCCACGACAGCCTCACCGCCGCGAAGGACAAGGCCGACCAGAGCGCGAAGAACGCCGAGACCATCAAGAAGGCCATGAACGACAGCCAGTCCATCCGTGACGACGCCGCCAAGGCCAAGGAACAGGCCGACCAGGCCGTGAAGGACGCGCAGCGGAAGGTCGACTCGACCGACAAGACCAAGCTCGACCAGACCACCGCCGCGAAGCAGGACGCGCTCGGCAAAGCCCAGACGAAGGCCGACCAGGCATCCGCCGCCGCGCAGCAGGCCCAGCAGAAGGCCGACCAGGCGAAGAGCCTGCTCGACGAGGCCACCCGCATCGCGGGCGACGCGAACGATCCCGCCAAGATCCAGGAGGCGCAGGACAAGGCCAAGCAGGCCGACCAGGCCGTGAAGGACGCTAAGACCGCGCAGGCCCAAGCCACCGTCGCCGAGGCCACCGCGAAATCCGAGGCCGACAAGACCCGCACCCAGGCCGATCAGGCGAAGGCCGCGCTCGACAAGGCGAACGACATGAAGGACGCCGCCCAGGAGAAGGCCGACAAGACCTCCGCCGCCCTGGACAAGGCCGCCGCCGCGAAGAACACGGACGCGAAGGCCGTGAAGGACGCCCAGGCCGCCAACGACAAGGCGCAGGCCGCGCTCGACAAGGCCGACCAGGCCGTGAGGGACGCGCAGGCGCAGGCCGACAGGACCAAGGACGAGTATGCGGCCGCGAAGGACGCGTACGACAAGGCGCAGGCCGCCGCGGACGCCGCGAAGCAGGCCGCGGACGAGGCCGCGAAGGCGCAGGCCGAGGGCGCGGCCGGATGGTTCAAGACCAACAAGGCCGAACAGGCGTACAAGTATCTGACCGACGACAGCGTGTCCCAGTACCTGGAATACACGCACATCGGCGCGAAGGACGACGCGACCAGCCTCGACAACCTGCTCAAGGCCCTCGACATGATCGACGAATGCAACAAGCTGCGCGCCGACCATGGTCTGGAACCGTTGAAGGTGTCCGAGACCGCGATGGCGATGGCCATGGTCCAGGCCAACTACGCGGCCAACGGCCATTACAGCCACAACTACCAGTACGACAACGTCGGCGAAAACCTCGACTGGGGCTTCTCCGACGACGATCCGTACGACGACTGGTACACGGCCGAGAAGGAGACCTACGACGCGGCCGTGAAGTCCGGCGACTATCCGGACCTCGCCAAGCTGTCCCCGTACGACGTTTTCCTGAAGTACCCGGACCTGTACCAGCAGGTCGGCCACTACCTCAACATCGTCGACCCGGAGTACATCGCCACCGGCATGGCCTACAGCGGCTACGGTGAGACCAACTACGATCACGCGTTCACGCAGGAGTACTTCAACGACTGGAACTCCTACAACGCGAACGACACCACGTTCGATGCCAGCGTGTACCGCGCGAAGGTCGAAGCGTACGTCAACCAGATCAAATCCGCGCAATCCACGTACGAGGACGCGTTGAAGCAGGTCGAGGCCGCCAAGACCGCGCTCGACAAGGCCAACACGGCCCACGCGTCCGCCGTCCTCACGCTCGACAAGGCCACCTCCTACCTGCAGGACACGCAAGACGAATCCGCACGCACCACGCAGCTGCTCGCCGACGCGACCCGCAAGGCCGCAGAAACGCAGACCGCGTACGAGCAGGCGAAATCCGCCGACGAGCAGGCGCAGGCCAGCCTCACCACCGCCGAAACCGACCGCCAAACCAAGCAGGCCGCGTACGATCAGGCGAAATCCGCCGACGAGCAGGCGCAGACGCGTCTCACCCAAGCCCAGGCCGCGCTCGACAAGGCCAACACGGACGTCAAGCAGGCCGAACAGGACAAGACCGCCGCCGACACGCGTCTCGACGTGCTGACCGACGCGAAGAACGCCCTCGCCAAGGCCCAGACCGCATACGACCAGGCCAAGAGCGAAGCCGACCAGGCCCAGCAGGCCAAGCAGACCGCGCAGGACGAACTCACCCAAGCCCAGACCGCGTACGAGCAGGCCAAGAAGGAAAGCGACAAGGCCGCCCAACAGGTCAAGGACCTCGAAAACGCCAAGACGGACCTCGCGGCCAGGACCCAGGCCCTCGCCGCCGCGCAGGCCGACCTGGACGCGAAGACCCAGGCATACGACGCCGCCAGGAACGAGGCCGACAAGGCCAAGCAGGCCGAAACGGACGCCGAAACCGCGGTCAGGAACGCGCAGCAGGCGTTGACCGACGCGCAGGCACTCCTCGCCAAGGCCAAGAGCGACGCGAAGGACACGGAAGCCGTCAAGACCGCGAAGGCCAAGGTCAAGGAAGCACAGGACGCGCTCGACCAGGCCAAGACGATCCTCGCCAAGGCGCAGGCCGACCTCAAGCAGGCCCAGACGGTCGAAGCCCAGGCCAAGAGCGACTACGAGACCGCGAAGGCAGCGCTCAAGACGGCCCAGCAGGCCGCCAACCCGAAGCATGACGACAATGCCGGCCAGACCAGTCTGAACGCCGCCCAGCAGGCCACGGTCGAAGCGGCCGCCAAGGCCGACAAGGTCATGGCATCCACCGGCGCGGACACGAACGGCATCATCCTCGCCGTCGTCGCGTTCGCCGGCATGGGCGCCGCCACGCTCGACCTGAAACGCCGCCGCATGGACGTGACCGCACGCCACGGCATGCGCTGACCCAATTCCCCCTCCAACAAACAGGCGGCCGGAACAGGACGACGGAAAACCACATGACGGTTTCCCGACCCTGTTCCGGCCGTTTCTCTCTCAGGACCCAGATCCACCACGGTTCGGTAAAATAAGCCAAAGAAGGAGAAACCATGCCCAACACGCAACTGCGTCAACATATCGACGACATGCCCGGCATCCTCGCCAAACTTGAACGGATTCCGGAAATCACCACCCGACTGGACCTCATCGACACCCTGCGCGCCCACGCCCTCTCACTGGAACCGTTGGATGGCGTCGAAACCATGGCATTATCCGATTACGACCGCGACTGGCTCGTGAGATACACCTACAATTCAAACGCCATCGAAGGATCGACCCTGACTCTTCAGGACACATCCCTCGTATTGGAAGGCGAATTCGTGCCCTCGGATTCCCCGGCACGTTTCGTGTTCGCGGCGCGCGGCGTCGCCGACGGCATGGCCTACGTCCGCGAATACGCCTCCGAAAGACGTGAACTCGACCCGGAACTGATCCAAAGGATCCACGAGGTGACCGCATTGGACCTGCAGCCGTTCGCACGCGGCACGTTCCGTCCTTACGGATATCTGGCGAGAATCACCGCGACCCGCGTCAAGACCGCCGACCCGTTGGAGATCCATGACGACCTGCAAGCCCTGATCGACGGGCTGAACGGAAGCGACGCGCACCCGTTGCTCAAGGCCGCGGCGTTCCATACGATGTTCGAAAACATCCATCCATTCATGGACGGCAACGGCAGGACCGGCCGGCAACTGCTCAACCTCATGCTGTTGGAGAACGGATACCGTCCCGTGGCGATCAAGCATGACGCCGGACGTGTTTACGCCCGGGGTCTCGAATCCTGGCAGGTCGACGGTGATCCCGAACCGTTCTGCTCCATCCTGTTCGACTGCGTGGAACAGGAGGAACGCACGTTCATCGACCTTGTCGAACGGCTCCGTCATGATCCGAAAACCACGGACGGCTCCATCGCCATGGATGCTCCGGGCCAGGATGTCCAACCGCCGGATCCGGCCGATGTTCCGGACGATACGCGGCCGGACGATCCCGGCATCGGCCTGGTCTGACCCTCTTCGCAGGTCTTGACGGCTTCCGGCATGATCAAGCCAGCGAGACCGCATCCCGAACATAACCGAACATCCGATACCATCCTACAGACGGCCGGAACAGGACGACGGAAACCCATACAAGGGTTTCCCGAACCTGTTCCGGCCGTTTTTTCCTCCCTTTGCGCTCCTCATATCCCTGCGGCCCTCATGCCTCCCGTCCAACGACGTTCGGAAACGAAAAAGGAAAACCGGCTCCACACGCCACACGCCCTCACAATCACCCCCGTAACGGTATCGGACGTGGTGCATGTGGAAAGAACGGCACAGGGAACGAGAATCCCCGATGCAAGGAGGGAACACGATGAGCGTAATCATCATCATCGCCGTCTTCTGGCTCCTCGGCCTGCTGATGGCATGGAGCATGTGCGTCGTCGCGGCACGCGCCGACCGGCGTATGGAAGAAATCCGCCATACCCACACGGACACGGATATCAGCCGGCCCGCTGACACCGGCCACGTGGACTAGCGGGGACGCCTCCCCGGCCGACAAGGACCGTCGCATCCCCCGCCTCCACAACAAGAAAGGATATCCAATGGAGAACACGAACCTGAAACGTCTCGCCGCGATGTGCGCGGCGGCCGCGAGCCTGTCCACACTCGGACTGGCCGTCACGGCCATGGCCGTCGAGACGCCGACCACGAGCGATACCGGCACCGCATCCATCACGCTGAACGCCGCCCAAGGCAACACTTTGACCGGCCACACGTTCGACTTCTACCGTCTCGGCTCCTACGGCGACATCACCGCGAACGGCGACACGGACGTGAAATCCCTGACCGTGAACAAGATCGACGACGCGTCCGACAAGTGGATCGCCGCCGCCAACGCCAAGGCCGGCATCGCCGACCTGCAGGGCTTCGACGCGGCCGGCGACCTGGCCCACGTCGGCAAGGACGGCGAGCCGACCGGCACGGTGCAGGGACAGCTGCGCGAGGCGGCCAAACAGCTCGCCGCCACGGCCTCAACGGCCGGAACGGACGGCAAGGCGCCGACCGTCACGAAGACCGTGACCGGTTCCGGCGCCACGATGACCGTCGCCGACCTGCCGAACGGTCTGTATCTGATCGTGGATTCCGCGGGCAGTCCGATGATCGTCGGCACGCCCATCCAAGGTTCAAAGACCCTGAACGGTGTCACGTTGGGCGCGTTGACGATCAAGTCGAAGACCGTCGCGATCGACAAGAAGGTGTCCCACGACCGCAAGGACAAGGCCACGCTCATCGACTCGAAGGCGGGCAACGCCGCGTCGAGCGCCTCGTGGAACGTGGGCGACACCGTGGACTTCCAATACGAGTTCACGTTGGGCAACAAGCAGAACACCGTGAAGATGGTCGTCACCGACACGATGGACGGACTGACCCTGTCCGGCGACCCCGTGTTCAAGGTCGGCCAGACCGCCATCAAACCGACCGTCGTGAAAACCAACGGCTTCACCGCCACGTTCGACCAGAATCTCGTCAAACAGTATGAGAACAAGAAGGTGACCGTCACCTACAAGGCCACCGTCACGAACGCAACCCGCGCCAAGCAGGCCAGCAACACGGTCGCCTTGGCCAGCACCCAATACGACGGCACGGCTCAGGCCGCCACCACCGTGGACACCAACGACACAGCCACCGTGAGCGCATACGATCTGAACGTGAAGAAGACCAATTGGGACGGCAAGACCACACTGGCCGGCGCGGGCTTCAAGATCAAGGACACGAACACCAACAAGTGGATGAAGCAGACCGGCGGCAGCTGGTCGTACGTGGCCGAGCAGAAGGACGCCACCGAATTCCTCACCGGCGACAACGGTCAGGTCAACATCGCCGGCCTGGGCGCGGGCGACTACCAGATGGTCGAGTCGAAGGTCCCGGACAACATGACCAGCCTTGTGACCGCCACGTTCAACTTCCATATCACGGATGCGGGCGTCGTAACCGTGGACGGTGATGCGAACAAGCTGATCTCCGGCCAGCCGACTTCGAAGAACGAGTACACGATCACCGTGAGGAACATCGACGCCCTGACCGAACTGCCGCAGACCGGCGGCCTGCTCGGCAACACCATGATCGGCGTGGTCGTCATCGCCATGGCCGGTGGCGTCGCCTACCTCACCGTCCAGTCCAAGCGCCGCCGCGAGGCCCACACCCTCTGACGGGAAGGCATTGACTCATGACGCGGGAAGACGACTACTGGACCATCGTGTCGGGCGGACGCGCCGAGGCGCGCCGCCGCCGGCTCGAACACCGGGACCGGATCGTCTCCCGCGTCTACACGCTGCTCGCCACACTGCTGGTCATCGGAGGACTCGCCATCATCTGCACCCCCCCACTGAACCAATGGGTGACCGACGGCAGGCTCACGGCCACCGCACAGGCCGCCCAGGTGTCGGCCGCCACGGCCACGGACACGGACGCGCGGCTCGAAGCCGCCGACGAGTACAACCGCCTGCTGGCCGCCCAACAGGTGCAGATCGGCGAGATCATCCGTGCGGACGGCACACGCGACGCGGACTTCAAAGACGACACGGAATACCAGAGCCTCCTCCGATTGGACGCGTCCGGCACCATGGGCGTGCTATCCATCCCCGCCATCGGCGTGGACCTGCCCATCCGGCACGGCACCGGCGCGGACGTCCTGGACGACGGGCTCGGCCACGTGCACGGCACCTCACTGCCTGTAGGAGGGAAAAACACGCGGACCGTCGTCAGCGGGCACACGAACATGGAGGGCAGGACCCTGTTCACCCGGCTCGACGAACTCAGGAAAGGCCAGACGTTCACGATCGGCGTGTACGGCCGTGTGCTGCACTACCGCATCACCAGCATCCGGATCACCAGTCCGAAAGACACGGACGCCCTGCGCATCCAACCGGGCAGGGACCTCGCCACACTCGTGACCTGCACGGACACCGGCAACAGCCGCCGACTGCTTGTCACCGGCGAACGATACACGCCAACCCCAAGCGAAACCCGGGAAACGGACTCGAAAACCATACGGGACGGAGCCCTGGCATGCTGCGGCATCACATTCCTGGCCGGCCTGGCCGTGACGCGACGCGACACGGAACGCCTCTGCCGGCACACCGATGATGCTTTCCGCCCGAAGGAGCATAGGAGCTGAAATGAAACGTCTCATAAGCCTGCTGGCCGCCCTGGCATGCCTGCTGGGCGCGTTCGTGGCGCCATCCGCGTCGGCGGCCGCGACGTACGACATCACCCAGGTCGGGGACGCGAGCTGGGTCGGCGTCACGGACGCGAACGGCAGGGAACTGTCGGGCCAGACCACCGCGTCGAACGGCCTGCAGGTGACGGCGACCGTCCGCCTGCGCATCGACGACATCGGCGCTCTCCGGGAGGGCGATACCGTCCTGGTCAAGGCCACGGCGGCGTCCGGCAGCCATTTCGGACCCGACCTGTTCTCCAGGATGACCCTGCCGCCCTCATTGCTCGACAGGCGGGGGAACGCCGTGTTCACGGTATCCAACGCCGACGGCGGCGTCAACGTATTGAAACTGACCCGTACCGGAACGACGGCATTGGGCTCCTACTCCTGCGACCTGGCCGCGACGAACAAACTGTGGTTGCGCACGCCCGGCTCGAAATCATCCACATGGAGGATAGGCTCGTCGTCCGCATACACGTTCGCGAGCCGGCCAGAGGCCAACACGCCATGCGCGTCGAACAGCAACGGGGAATGGGTCCCCCAAGTGCAGGGGAACAGCATCGCGGTCAACCAATGGTTCCTCAACTGCGGCACGATGCGCTCCATCATGGACGGTCCGGACACGTCCGGCATCAGAACGGAATCGCAGGTCGGCTGGGCTCGCATCATCCCCGAATCAGGCCGGATCACAAGCCTGGACGTGCTCGGCAGCGGCGCGTTCATCCTGAAGGCGGTCGACGGCAGAACCCCCGGCTACCGGGACGGCCGCACGGGCATCCTCCGTCTTTCATGGAAGAGCGACGTGGACATATCCACCTACGACAAGGCGGTGGCGAATCTGCCCGTGGGATCCGTCGCCGTCATGGAACGGGAGGACGGCTCATGGGACATCGCCTACAACATCGGATCCCGACTTCCCGGACTGGCCAATTCGCTGAAGACGCCCGACAGCTCCGACCCCGCGACCCTGGAGCTCCAGAGGAACACCGGGAACATATGGCAGGCGGCGCAGACGACCTTCCACGTCCGTTTCCAGGACGAAAGCGTCCCCAACAGGGTATCCGTCGAGACGCGGGGAACGGAATACGCGTACAGGAGCCGGACCCTGACCACGAAGCCCCTTGACCCCGCCATCGGCCAGGGCCAGTCCGCCATCCGATACGATCCGAACGGCGGAGACGGAGACGCGTTCACGAAGGCCGGGGACTCCGGCACCACGGCCACGGCCGCCGAGGCCGGCGTCTTCCTGCGCAAGGGCCACACGTTCGCCGGCTGGAATACCAAGGCCGACGGCACCGGCACCGCCTACCAGGCTGGCGCCGATGTCGCATACCCGGCCGAGGGCGACACCCTGACCCTGTACGCCCAGTGGGAGGCGAACACATATAAGACGGAGTTCAGGGACTGGCAGGGCCGGACCATCACGTCGGGCACGGCCAGGTACGGGACCACGCCGACCGTGCCCGCGTTGGCCGACACGACATGGCTGGCCGATCCGGACATGAACTTCGACAACGTGGACGGATGGCGCGACGATTGGTGGCATGGTTCGCCCACATTCACCAAGGACGGCCTGACGGTCAATAGCCGCGACACCAGGGCGGACGGCAAGACCGTCGGTGCGAATGCGGCCATCCATGTCGAGGCGGATGCCGACTATTCGGAAGCGAATGCCACGAATGCCTCCAAGAGCTCGGGAATCGGCTTCAACATCAACAACGGAAGCAATTCCTATCGGGGATGGGGCACCTGTCCGAATGGGCGGCAATGCGAAGTGGACGCCGTTCTCACGGCCGGACTCGCCTCTTCCCAGACGATCGAGCCCTGGGTACAGATAGCCAATGACCAATTCAACGGCTACGGCACCGCCACCGTCCACCACATGCAATTGACCCAGGTGGACCCGGCCACGCACAACGGCGTCGCCCGTGACGGCTACGTGTTCACCGGCTGGGACAAGGACCCATCGAAGCCGGTCGAGGGCGGCACCGTGTATACGGCCCAATACCGGCCCGCCGTCTACAAAATCCGGTTCGACGCGAACGGTGGCACAGGAACCATGGCCGACCAAAACCACACGTACGACCGGAGACAGACATTGACCGCGAACGCATTCGCCCGCGAGGGCTACCGCTTCACCGGCTGGAACACGCGCGGGGACGGCAAGGGCAAGGCGTTCACGGACAAACAGACCGTGACGAACCTGCTCACGCACGACGGCGCGGTGGGCGTCCTGTACGCGCAATGGGCGCGTCTACCCGAGACCGCGCTGCCCCGGAGTGGAGGAACCATGACCCATAATCTGACAACAATCCTGGGGGGGGGGCTTCTTATCCTCGCCATCCCATTCGTCCTCATGCGCCGGCGCAGGCTGGGCTGAGCCACGCAAGGCGGGTGATGTGACATGTTGAGACACGTCGCCCGCAGGGGCATTTCCGTACTGGCCGCGCTGTTGGGTCTGCTGGCCGCGTTCGTCGCGCCGGCGGCGATGGCGGCCGCAACGTACGACGTCACCCAGGTCGGGGACGTCGGATTCTCCCAAGTGTGGAACGCGACGGCGGACAAGGAGGTGAGGTCCGGAGACACGATCGGCTTCAATCCATGGAGCGTGCGCATCACGCTGGAGGGGCATATCGATGACATCTCCGCCCTGGCCGCGGGCGACGTCGTGTCCGTTCCCCTGACATCCGACGCGGGCTCCCATTTCTCCACGAACGGCACCGGCTGGGAATGCGCCGATGACGTGGCGACCTCCGACGGGACCGTCGCGTTCAAGGCGAACATGAGGGACGGCCGGGCCGATCTGCGGCTCACCCGCACCGCGGCGCGCCTGTCGGGCCGATTCGACTTCCGCGTCGTCGTACACAACGGCAACCTCTGGTACGCCGACCGGAAATCCACCTCGAGCACCTGGCATGCGGGTTCGGACACGTTCGCCTTCCACAACACGACGAAACCGAACCACCGGTGCGTCAACGACACGACCGGCGTGGGCGTCAACTCCACGAAAAACAGCGTGGACGCATCCATGATCACCTGGAACTGCGCCACCGTCAACAGGATCGCGCGCGGCGGCGCGGAATCCGACACGGCCCCCGATGTGACGTACCACATCCACGTCGCGTCCGCCGACGAAGGCCATCCGGTGACGGTCGCGAGCGGCAGCGGCATCCGTGCGTTCGAGGCCTACTACGCCTACGACGGGACCACGGCGGGCGACGCGTTCACCGGTCCCGGCGGCGGATCGCATGTGGCATACACGCCGAAACGGACGGACGGAACGCCCACGGCCGGCGAATACCGGCTCGTCGCCAATGCGGACGGCTCCTATGATTACAACCTCGACATCGGCCCGCGCGAGGGCGCGAACGCCAACCGGTTCACGAAACCGGCCGTCGATGCGACCACCGCAGAGCTCATGGAGGCGTCCAACATGCTTTTCCAGGTGGATTACGGCGGAATCGGCATCAATTTCGACTCGTCGACGGAGAAACGCTCCGCGGTTGTGACCTGGACCTCCAGCGAACGCGCGGGAGGCTCGTTCCTGGCGTCCAACACCATCACGACGAACACGGGGCGAAGCCGCGCCCTCATCGCCTATGACGGCAACGGGGCCGGAAGCGGAGGCGTCGCCCCCACGGTCGGCGACCCGGGAACCATGGCAAAGGCGGCCGCGAACGGCTTCACCCGTACCGGCCACACGTTCGCCGGCTGGAATACCAAGGCCGACGGCACCGGCACCGCCTACCAGGCTGGCGCCGATGTCGCATACCCGGCCGAGGGGCGGACTTTGACCCTGTACGCGCAATGGAGGCCCATAACCTACAAGGTCCGTTTCGACGGCAACGGGGCCACGTCCGGCATGATGTCCGACCTGACCGCCACATACGACGAGAAAAAGACCTTGCCCGCCAATCGGTACGCCAAGTCCGGCGAAACGTTCGCGGGCTGGAACACCAAGGCCGACGGGCGCGGCGCGATGTATGGGAACAAGGCCGAGGTCACGAATCTGGCGTCCAGCCAAGACGACGTCGTCGTCCTGTATGCGCAATGGGAGGACGCCATGACGGCGATGCCGGAGACGGGAGGAACGGTGGGCGACCACGGATTCGGAAAAATCATCGGGGGGGGGCTTGTCTTCTGGCCCTCATCCCGGCCCTGCTGGCGCGGCGGCGCGTGCGCCGAAGCCGGTAGCATCAACCGGAAGGGCGGTGTGACATGCTGAGGCGCATCGCCCGCAGGGGCATTCCCGTACTGGCCGCGCTGTTGGGTCTGCTGGCCGCGTTCGTCGCGCCGCCGGCGCATGCGGCGGACATCGGCGTGCATGATCTTGAGACGGCCTCGGTGCCCGCAGGGTATCGTCAGTTCGCCCTGGGCTCCGATGGTCTCGACTTCGACTCGATCGAATGGGATGACGGGGCATGGATGACATACCGTTTCCATGGCGTCGTATACCGGTATCCGGTGAAACCGGATGCCGGCCTCGCCATCCCCAACGTGGGCAAATGGACGGACGAGGACGGGACCACGCGCCAGATCGACATGCGACTTTCCGTGAAGGAGGGCGACGTCATCGCTTTCCTGCCCCGCAAAGGCCGCCTGTGGTGGCGGACCGTGCATACAGGTAAAGAGGCCGGCGCCGTCCCATATTCGGATGAAGTGAGGAGCATCTGGGGGACATTCACGCCCGCCGACGGACGATACGGCGCGACCATGACCGCATCCTTCACCTACCACGACACGGGGGAATCCGTGCCCGACACGTTCAAAGGCGTCGTCGGATTCAACGACCTCGACGGACGCGACGACCAGCCCGACCTGCTGATGGAAGGCGTCGAACTGCTGTCCGGCTTCGACGGCGCGTACCGTCTGAAGGACGCCGAACTCGCGGAATACGGCACGAACGGCTTCTCCGGCATCAAACGGGACGCGGGCGACGAGTCCAGGATGAACGAAAGCCCCCAGATCCTCCACCGGCTCACCGCCACCTGGAGCGGGAGCTCCTTCGCATTCCGCTACAGCGCCATACCGCCGAAAGCGGAACCATATATCGACCCGTGGGGCACCTTCGGCCCGTCGGTCGACGCGGGCGACCTGCGTTGGACGCTCAACGCGAAGGCCGTGGACAAAGAGACCGGGACCGTGCTGAGGACATGGTCCGGGACGGTTCTGCGCATCGGCGACAAGTGGAGCATCCGGCCACCGGAGATCGGAGGATACCGGTACGCGGGGCTTGCGGCAGGCAGCGACGCTCTTTCCGGCGCCGAAACCTCGACGGGGCTGAGGAACCGTCTTGTCGTTCTCGAATACGTGTCGAACCCGACCACCATGCCCGACACGGGAGGCCACGCCAGCCACCTGCCATTGGCCATCGGAGGTCTCGCCATGGTAGCGGCGATGGCCTTGTCCGTGCTCGCCCACCGGCGGCGCCATAATCACTTCAATCCCCCTGTCTGATATCGAACGCATGTCATGTGGATTGTCCGGGAACGAATCTCCCGTAAAGGACTGTTTCGTTCCCGGACATGTCCTAACTAGGGAGGAATCCATATGGCTGCAACCCTTTGCATCCTGGTCCTGATGGTCGTCGCCGCCTCATGCCTGTATGAGGCGCTCGTGTACATGGCCGTCAAACAGAAAAGCACCTTCGTTGGCCGCAAGACCAAGGAAAAGGTTCTCGCCATGAGCCGTAAGACCCGTCAAGGCAAGGCCGTCCTGTTCATCGTGCTCGCCGTCGTCTGCTTCGTGCTGATGGTCGTGGCGGGCATGCTGATGGCCCATGCCGGATACAACGTGTGACGTCGGACCGGCTCACATCCATGATGGGTGGGATGGTTCCGTATCCACGGGATTCCTCCCGCCCATCTTCCGTCTTTTCAAAAGAGGTGGGAATGTCCGTCGACGATGAAGACGAATACGACGGTTCGGAAGCAGATGGCATGGAACCGGACGGCGATGGGGCCGATCCGTTCGTGCCGATGTTGGAGGACGATGGGCACAGGCTCGGCCGTCCCGCGCGGCGTGGCGTCGGCGTGGTGGGTTTCGTTCCCGCGCCGACCAGACTGTCCATTCCCGAACTCGACTGGCTCATGCGCGTGCGTGACGGCGCCGGCCGGTCGGTGCGTGTGCCGGAACACCGGTATTCGCGTTCCGACCGCGGCGCGGTCGAATCGGCTCGCGGACGCCTGTATTCGATGGTGTCGAAGCAGGTCAGCCGGACGAAGAGCCTGTACAAGGCGCGGCAGCGTGACGAGGAAGGCATGCTCCCGTTGGGTTCCGCGAGCCCGTTGGACATGATCACCCGCGATTTCAACGAACGTCCCCTGATCCCATGGCATCAGACCAGCACGGGACGGGCGGGAGTGCTCACCACTTTCGTGGCCGGTTCCGGCGCGCAGCTGATCCCGGGTCCGCCGATCGGCATCGACGCGCTTTCACGCGAACTGTTCCAATTCGACTGCTGGGGTACGTACGACGCGCACATGACCACCAGTCCCGACCTGTTCTTCAGCGGCCTGCGCGGCCAGGGCAAAAGCTATTGCGCGAAGACGATCGCCGTGCGCGAGATCGGGTTCGGACGCAACATCATCGTCCAATCCGACCGGCAGGGCGAATGGAAGGCCATCGCGCGGGCCATTCCCGGCGGGCAGGTCGTCTCCCCCGGCAAAGGCAACTATCTGAACCCGTTCGCCATGCCCGACATGTCCCACCTCAAATCCGAGGAGGACAAGCGCGCGTTGCGCCAGGAGGTCCTGGCCGGCAGGAAAAGCGCCATGATGGCGTTGGCGGAGGCGGTGAGGGAACCGGACCGTCCATTCCCGTTGGACAAGGACATGCTGTCCCTGATCGACCAGCTCATCGCCTCGTACGATATCGGTCCGATGACGCTGCAGGCCGCGGTCAAACGACTGTCCGACTGGGATTGGGTGGATTCCATATACTCGCATATCCACGGCTTCGAGCATTACCGTGATCTCGCGCGCGAGAAGGCCAGCGAGGCCGCACGCGTGTTCTCCCCCATGGTCGAGGGAGGCACCATGAGCGGCATGTTCGACAAGGAGTCGACCATCACGTTGGATCCGACCGCGCCGATCATCGTGTTCGACACGTCCGGCCCCGTGTTCCAGGATCCCACGTTGAAACGCGTGTACACCGCGGCGGTCAGCTCGTGGATCGACCGGCTGTTGCAGGCGCGTGACGGACTGCGTCGCATCATCGTGTGCGAGGAGGCGTGGGACCTGCTGTCCAATCCCCAGCTGGTCGACTCGTTGCAGACCCGGCAGCGTTCCGCGGGCCATTGGGGTTGCGCGACATGGCTGATCGTGCACGGCGTCGCGGACATGACCCAGGTGTTCACCGCCGGTTCCGGACTGCGCGGCAAGGTCGCCCAGCTGATGAATCTGATGGAGACGAAGATCATCTACCGGCAGGGTGGCGAGAACATCCCCCTGCTGAACCAGCTCATCCCCGATCTGAGCGAGGACGAACTCGAACAGATACCACGCTTGGCGCAGGGTTATGGCATCTGGCGTATCGGACGTGAGCATCCCCGCATGATACTGCCGGTCGCGGGACCCATGTGGGCGGACGTGTTCGACACGTCGAGCCTGCGAAAAGCGTCGTGAGACAAGCCCTTCCAGGGAAAAACAATCGCGAAGGAGGAATGGTATGGCCCGATATTGGAATGATGGCTCGTATGACCGTGAGGAACTGAACGCGGACAACCGTCGCAAGGTCATGGACGTGTGGAAAAGGTTTGAATCGTCCAAGACGGGCGTATGGCTGAGCCGGCACACGCATCTGTTGGAACGCCTGTCCGACGAGGAAAGCCATCTCGTGGCGCGTGTGGGGGCGATGGTGTGCGTGTTCGCGCTGATCCTCTCCATGATCGTGTTCCTGCTCGTCAAGGGCGGCATGCTCGCGTGGACGCTGCTCACCCTGCCGGTGTTCGCCATCGCGTTCATGCTGGTCATGGTTTTGTGGATCTTCTGGGACGCGTACCGTGATTCCGGCGAAAGGGCTGCGGACTGGCTGTCCACGCGTCCCGGCGTCGCCACCTGGCGTCAGATCGCCGCGGATTACGGTCCACGCGCCGTCAACCGTGACGTGCTCCCCTCCGTCCTGCCGCGCATGCTTGAGGATTTCCGGTATCGTAGGCCGGGCGCCATTCGTCCGCGCCCATGGCATGCGGCATGGTATGTGGGCGATTCGTGGAACATGGAGGTGTGGCTGGGTTCCGAACGGCACATCTACGTGTTGGGTCCTACCCGTTCCGGCAAGACCGTCAGCGTCGTCATCCCCAGCGTGGTCGAGGCTCCCGGTTTCGTGCTCGCGACCTCCACGCGAGGCGACATCATCAAAACGACCCGCTACCTGCGCGAATGCGGTGTGAAGGATCGTAAGAACGGGGCCGAATACGGTGGCCGTGGCGCGGGCACCACGCACATCTTCGACCCGGAAGGCGTCGCGGAGAACGATCCGGACACGCGCCACAACATGAACTGGACGCCGTTGCAGGGTTGCGACGATCCGGCCGTGGCGATGCGCCGCGCGCAGACCATGGTCGCGATCGGCGGCATGGGCTCCGGATCGAACAACCAGGAGTGGGGCGTGAGCGCCACCATGTATGTGCAGGCTATGCTGTACGCGGCGGCGATCGCGGACCGTACCATCAACGACTGCTACCGTTGGAGCCTGTCGCCGGAGGCCGCGCAGGAGGCCGCCGACCTGATCCGCAAGTACACGAACGAACGCGAGATGGACCGTTGGGCCGCGACGTTGAACGCCCTGCCCCACGTGGACCCGAGGCAGAAGGGCAGCGAATGGTTCGGCGTGAAGAACGCGTTCAGCATCCTCGCCGACCCGCACGTGAGGGCCCGCATGAACCTGAGCCCCTCCGACCCGCGACTGATCGACCCGAAACGCATGGTCCTGCGCGGCGACACCGTGTACGTGCTGTCCAAGCCACGCCGTGACGGCGGAGTGGCCGGCAACGCGGGCATCTTCGTGAGCCTGCTGCTCGACACGTTCCAGGAGGCGTGCCAGGACCTCGCGTTCGACAAGGCGTCCGGCTCGCGCGGCAAGATCGAACCTCCTGCACGGTTCGTGCTCGACGAACTGTCGAACATCGAGAAATGGCCCGGCCTGCGCAACGCCATCACCCAGGGCGGCGGCAACGGCTACCAGCTGATCATCGTGGAACAGTCCCGCCAGCAGATGGCCGACGAGAAGGACGGGTACGGCAAGGCCGTGGAACAGACCGTGTGGGAGAGAACTGCCATCGGATCATGCTCAAGGGCGTGTCCGACGACGAGACGTTGAAATGGTGGATCAGCCAGATCGGCACGCACCACCGCACACGCCGCGAATCAAGCTGGAATCCGGGCCAGGGGCCGTTGGGTGGATTGACCACTCGCCACGAACGTGAGGAATCCGTCACCCAGCAGGAACTGAGCCTGCTGCCCGTCGGATACGCGCTCGTCGAACCATTGGGCCAGGCGCCCGCCCTGGTGCACATGATCATGTTCCACGACCGCGACTGGTGGCGCGAGGGGTTGGAGGACCTACGTCCCGCCGCGGGCCAGGCATGGCATGAGACGGAAGGAGCGACCGCATGAGCGACGACGCCGTGGACAAGTTCTTCGACGAGATGGTCTCCCCCGCGTCCACGCCGACGGAATCCACCCCGCCGGACGAGGCCGACAAGCCCGGGGAACCGGATACGGTCATGGACGACTCCACGGGACGGGACGAGCCGGAGCATGGACCGTCCACCCCGGGTGGCGTGACGGACGGTTTGGAACGGCCGTCGTTCTGGACCGACGACATGGAACGCGACTTCCAGGAGGAAGTCAAGGCCATGTTCGACGACATGGTGAACAGGCAGCGTGGCGAACTGTCCGTCAGGGAGCAATGCGAGCACGCGTACGAACAGTTGACCGCCGCCGTGAACGGCAAATACAAGGAGCTGACCGGCAAGGACCTGCCGTCCTCCATGGCGCGCAACCTGGACCAGCTGCTCACGCAGATCACCATGGCCCCGCTCAACGAGCCGGAGCATGGTCCCGGCCTGTGGGCCAAACTCCCGCAGAACTCCCTCGCCACCATGGTCGAGGCCCGCCCGTTGGACCTGACCGGCTCCCCCACGCGCATGGACATCGATCTGATGATGCTGCACACCATACGCATGGGCCGGTTCCTCACCACGCATTACACGGATTGGGCGCGCACCCTGCCATCCTGTTGGATCCGCCACGACGACGTGGTCCAGGAGGTCTACTCACTCAAATGCTACATGGACATGATTGTCGCGAGCCCGAACGGCGGCCTGTACGCGCCGACATTGCAATCATTGATCCACTCGTCGTTGGAACGCGTCAAGGGATACCTGTCCTCGGCCGACACGTCCAGCGCGGACCACAAGCACCACCTGTCCACGGCGGACGACCGCAAACGCGAACAGGCGCGATGCGACGAGTACAGGCATTGGTTCGAACGCGACGGCGGTTGGGCCGGAGAGCCCGGCTTCGGACCGTCCTGGCGGTTCACGAACGCGTCCGAGGGATTGGACGCGGTATGCGATCTGATGACACCCACCCGCGTCGATGACGAGGATGATCGGGACGACAAGGCATTGTCCGACCAGGTCGACAAGTGGCGCGCCGGATTGGAAGGCCTGCGCGGCAACTATGCCATGGACCACAAGCCGGAGCATCTGGCCGCCGCGAGGAATGACGAGGAACGGATCCGCCGCGCCCTCCTGGACTACACGACACGTGAACGGTCGAGCCGTGACCGGCTCGACCGTGCTGTCACGGCTGCCGTCAGACTCACGCGCGACCAGGAACGCTCCATGCTCATGACGGACGAAGACCGCCGCGCCCTCGCCGATCTGATCGACCAGGGACGGAGCATCCTCCGCGAATACGGAAGCAGCCAGTTCGACGACGCCTACCAGCCATGCTCCATCGACATGCAGGACGATCTGACCGAACGGTTGAACCGGCTTGTGGACGGTGATCCAGCCAACGTGTTCGACCATTGCGACCGTATGCTCGACCAGCTCGACGACGTGTTCGAACGTGGAAAGGACGGACGATGAGCAGCGAACAGCCCAGCCTGTTCGACCAGTTGACGCCGTCGGACTCGCTGCGTGACGACCTCGCGTGGATCGACTCCCTGCAGGAAGACACGCAGGAGGACGACAAGCCCGCCAGGCAGGAACGCAAGCCACGCAAACGCCGCGGCCGGAAGAACATTCCAACCGAGCATGAGCCTGAACAGCCCATGCTCATCGTGCCCGACATGACCCAAACGGATGAGCCCATCCCACTGGCCGGATTGGAGGCTCCGACCACCGTGATCGAACCGCCCGACCCGGAAACGCCGGATGGGAGTCCAGCCGAAACCACCGTGATCGGACCGGAACCCGAATCCGAAACGACCATCCTTCCGGAAGAGGTGTTGGAGGACGTGGCCGACCCCGACGCGCCCTCCGGCGACTCGAAGGCCATGACCTGGGTCAAACGCGGTCTGATCATCGCGGGCGCCGCCATCGTGCTGCTCATCATCCTCGCCCTGGCGGGCTCCCACTCGACGGCCGTCAAGGAGAAAACCGCCTATGAGCGCGTGCAAGCGTCCATGAGCCAACTGGCCGCATGCAACGGCAAAGCGAAAAACACGGTCGGCGACGCCGACAAGGCCGGCGTGGACGATAAGGACGTGGACACGCTACGTGACCTCGTCGCATCGAACGGCAAACTCATCCGGTCCAAACGCGCCGGCCTGTCCATCAGCGAGTCCGAACGGCTCTCCACCAAGGCCGACAAGGCCACGAAACGAACCCGCACACTGGCCGGCAAGGTCGACCGGCTCGTCAAAGCCAAGCCGTTGACGGACGCGAGGAGGAAATGCCGGGACGCGTTGGACAAGGCCGTGAAAGCGTCGACGGACGCGAAACCATCGGATGATGCGACCCGCGCCGCGAAGGCCACGTTGGACAAGCTGATCGGCCAGGCCCGCAAGCTCGATGCGAAAACCACCGTCGACACGTGGAACGACATGGCATCCAGGCTCGACAAGGCGCGCGGGAACCTCTCCCAGGCGTTGGACGCGAAAGCCAAAGCCGACGAGGAAGCCAAACGGCAGGCCGAAGCGCAGGCGCAAGCCCAACAGCAAGCCTCGCAACAGCAACAGCAGACGATGCCCGCGCCGACGCCGCAATACCGCCGCTCCTCCGGCTCTTCCGGCTCAGGCTCCACCAGCGTGCCGCAAGGCAACGGCGGAGGAACCACGAACAACAACAATGGCGGAACATCCAACGGCAACTCCGGCGGATGGTACGTGCCACCGGAAACCAACGACAACAGTCTGCCGAGCAACGACTCAAGCCTCTGACAAACGGGAAAGGAGCACACAATGGGAAAGAACAAACATCGTCAGGCGTCCACGCCCGAATCGAAGAAGCAGGCGGTCGTCTGGTGCGCGATCGCCATCATCGCCATCACCGTCATGGTCCTGGTCGCCAACCCATGGAAACAGCAGACGTCCACGACGTCCATGCCGCAATCCAGCCAATCCACACAGACACGATCCCACAAACAGAACAAGAAAAAGAAGACGACGAAACCGTCCGGCACCCTGCAACAGCAGGCGCAATCCATGTTCACCGGCGACGCGGAACAGATCGCCGACGACGTGCGCGACCTGTTGAACGCGCCGGAGAACTCGAACGTCGACACGCTCGGCAACCTGCTGTACCGGCATAACCGTCAGGATCTAGCCGAAGCGACGGACCTGTATGACGCGATCGGCCAGCAGAAGGACATCGACACGATCCGCAGCCTCGCACGCGAATGGTATCCGCAAGCCATGCAGGCCGGTATCGAGGCGAGACGTGACGACCTCTCGTCCGGATTGGACAACACCGCGCGCGAGGTCGCCACCATCGAACGGGACGATCTTTCCGGCACGCAAGGCTGCGGCGATCTCAAAGCCGCGTACGAGACCGCGAAACGACTCGTGGACTCCAAGTCGGATGATTACGACGCTTTGACCAAAGCCCAGCAGAATCTGACCACGGCGATGAGCGGCTGCGCGACCAACCTCGATCCGACGAACCGGGAGAAAGTGTTCGGCCGACCGCAGGGAACCCTCAAGGAAGATAAGGAGTAGGAGAACATGGCCACCACGAACAACCGCTCTTGGAAAGCGCTACTGCCACGGAACGGCGGCATCGGAGTGTGCCCGCAGATCGGCAGGGTGAAGATCCCGCCCGTCTGCCCACGTTCCACGCTCAACCTCACCGGAGGCAGACGCATCAAAACCGTCCGCGCCTGCTGGTTCGAGGGCGACGAGGCGCGTTTCGTCTCCCTCATGCCGTCGACCGGTCGAATCCGCAAGGAATTGGAATCGTTGAAGGGCGGCGAGACGGTCGAATTCATCGGACGTCCCTGCGAATGGCATGATATGTCTGGACAGAACTACTACATCGTCATCGTCACCGACATAGTTATCCTGCCAAAACGGCAAAACGCTTGAATTTTTCAAATAAATATCAGTATGGCGTGTGCCTGTTGTAAAAATATCGCGGAGCACACGCCATAGCATCACGTATTGCCTGGGATGCGGTCTCCGTATGGTAATAGTCTGATATATCTACTCATATTGTTCTATTCACGGCCAAATGCTTGAAACTTAGTTGATGTGCTGTATAGAAAACAGTTATTCTCAAAAAATCTGAGAGTTATTCCCGAAATTACGCGAAATAGTAACCCCCCTCCCATTATTATTGTTTCTAGCAAAAGTTCAAAAGAAAGGCGATGGGATGGACTCAACGATTGATAACGCTGATGTTAATCGGAATCAAACGTTTTTCTTCAATCTTGGCGCTTGGCCTCGCAGCTACAACAATCCACTCGAAGAAGCAAAGAAGCATCTATTAAAATGCAAATGGAAATTGACCGAGGATAGGAACTCATCATGCTGTTTTGAGAAACAGTCGACGCACCTCTATGTCCATTTCCTTGGATTTGCTGTGGCAACAGGACCAGATGTATCAACGGATGAGGTCATTGCCAATTGCGGTACGAAGTGGCTTGGTAACACTTCTCTTCCTGGAAGAGAGGTCAAGAAACAGAAAATTGATGGAAACAATTGGGAAGAAGAAGTTGCCCAAGCAGCGGCGGTCTTGGCATTAGAGCAGCTAAAAGATTGGGCCACTGCTCCCTCTTTTGAGGGTCAAGTTAATAGCGCGGATCGCTTATTCCTTCAACTCCAAAGAATCCATGAACTTTTTCCTCCGAATGACAAAAAAGTCGAGGAAACATATAAGAACGAGCTTGACGAAGCAGTGGAATTGATGGAGAGAATTCGGCGAAATGCTTCGGTGGAATACCACAGCAGCAGATTTATCCTTGCATTAAAAGTGATTGAACCGGCCGCAATTCCAGCGGGCACTTTCTTTACTGGCTTAGGAGCCAATGATGGGCCACTATGGGCATGGGTGTGCGCAGGTATGGCATTTGGTGCCAAATTGATGATGCATTTGGTTCTAAAAATGTCTCATGTAGATGAGACGCCCATTTTGCAATTGCCTCGCAGAACAGTTGAATCTGACAACTAGTTTTAACTTTTCTGTCATCAATGGTGCCAATTACTCAGTGGGTTGGCTAGTCTTACGGAACATTGATTATGAAATGGGTTATGGAACATGTTTTTTCGTCAGTGAATCGAAATTTCTCAGGTTAAAAGAATCCGTTTCATAAACGGACGTTTTCGGAATACCTATGGAATCTGTTTGCAGATGACGAACCATTTATTAGGGGTGTGCTATGTCTGTATAACTGGAATTAGATAGAAGAAAGGTTGCATATTCATGCCCATCAAAACAAGCCGACTCATGAGAGCACTTTCCATTGCTTTAAGTGCTCTATCTTGCATTTACACATTCATGATTCTTCCCATGTACATTCTGGGTGTCGCTCTTGAACGTGGGAACCTGCTTCAGGTTATTTGGCCCCTGTCTTCAGGCTGGCCTTCCATATTAACAATCGGGCTTTGTTGTATATGCGTCCGAGGTACCCACGCGCATATTGAATCTCTTACGTGGCAGTTTACATATATCTTTTTTTTGTTTTTTCCTTGGGGATTATTGAGTTCCACTATGATCCAAAAGGGGAAACGGATGCAGTGAAAGCCATCTTTTACATATTGGCATTCATTTCTGGGATTGTGCTACTGATGATGGATGTAAATTCAAGATTCAATAGACACAACCTCGCCGAGGATAGGAAGTTCAATTTAAATGTTTGGAAGATACTCTCCTATCCATTTTTCTTCCTTCTTCTAGGTAGTTCAGCGAGCGTCATCCCAGGAATGAGAGACCTAATTCAAAACGCGGATGTCGGCAAAGCGATGATCGCCTTGCTCGTTATCTCATGCCCATTGGAGATTTTGAATGTTTTCTGGGACTCCATCAAAAAAGATGATAAGGCTGAAACTGAGAAAAAACTAGATGATTTGCTCTCAAAGGTTCAGAATGCCACCGCTTTGGCGTCTTCCCTAAAAGACTCGCAAAATAGAATCGAGGAAAGAGTTCAGGACATCAATGAGAAAATCTCCAGAACAGCAGACGATAAGCCCGGTATATCGTTTCTAAAATCCAGCTCGGTGTATGAATTCAAGATAACGATGCGCCGTCACCGTCGCTAAGGGATGCTTTGCTATCTCGGCGCCATATAGTCGTTCTTTGAGCTTCCGGGAATCTATATGCCAAGCGCGGGGCCTTTATACCCATCGCCTGGATTATCTATGGCAGGATCTGGCATCGGTAAGTAAAAACCATCTACTGTTCCGCTTTTATCGTTAGTTGAGCCATTCTGACTCTTCCTGGGTTCTTCTTGCAATAGTCCTACTTTGTCAAGAGTGGATAAGAACCTATCCTCAAGTTGGACTGGATCAATCAATGGATCGCTTTGCTTACGTATAAGATAATCAAACTGTCCAAGATCCTTAGAAGCCTCGTTACCTAGCATGAGAATCCCATTCCTCTAATAGATAGTAATTACGCACGAGTGTTTCTTGATCCAGATTATCCATTTCTCTTGTAGCGCCATCAAGCTCATCGTATAGAGAACCCAGATAGCGGTCACCGCGCTCAATCGCGTCGACGAGGTCGTTGATGGCTTCGGCGGTGATTTCGGGAATCGGGAATGGCCAGTCTTTTGGCCTGCGAATGAATGGTATTTGTTCCATATGGGGCTTCTTTCCGGTGTGACTACTTGACATCGCCTCAATCATATTCATGTGGCGACGTGTAATCCTCCAGCTGTTGCAGGAACCACTGTCTTTCCTCCAGCTTCCGCTGGAGGTCCGCGATGTCCCGCTTCTCCTTTTCGACCTCTTCCGACGTCCGGTCGATGATGTCACGCACCGTAAGCGTCTTGTCATGGGAAGCGGATACCGAATCGGCCCGTTCCAACGACGGAAGTGCGGCATCGTCCCCGGAGATCAACTCCCGGTCGACCGAATCATCGGAGGAAACGTGCTCGGCGGTCCAAATGAAACCGCAGAACACCCTTGTGGCGATCGACGCAATTACGAGCTTGGGGCGTGCCTTCGACCGTCCTGTTTCCCTACACCAGTCGGCGGCATCCCGGATGCTGTCGAAGACCTCGTCGGGCAGTCCGCCGCCTTTTCTTTTCACGATGCAGGCTTTATTGTTGGCTCTAACGTGATCAATCATGATGTCTCCCCTATGATCCCTAAGCGAGTGGCCCACGGCGGATCCCATTCGCACCGGTAGACGTGGATTCGATGACCAGCGGTCAGGCTATCTCTATCACGTAGAAGACCGCGCAGAATCCTAGGAATGCGGATACAGCGGGAACCCACTGGCCGAGACGCGCCAGTATGACCGCCAACGGCAGTAGTCCAAGAAGCAGAAAGCCCTGCCACACGCCTTCCGGACTCCGAACCTCCGGGAAAACCCGCACGATGAGCGCCGCTGCGGGAAGGATGGCGAGGAATCCACCCGCGCACACCCTGAGTGCCATGGTGGGAATCTTGATGTCGAGGAAGCGGAACGAGCCGAAAATGAGCCAATTGAATAATCCGTATGCACAATCAAAAAGGCAGAAGCAGAACGGGATGACCTCACTGGTGTAGGCGATGATTTCGCCTGCGGCAATGTCCGAAAGGACGTTCCAGTGTTTCGCCAATCGGCAGAAGAGCAGTGGTACGACGACGCCCATCAGACAGCCACAGCAGAGTCCTATCAAATCCTTCATCATTCATCCCTTCCGGTAGTCTTCAATGCCTTGCCGTTCGCCTTGTATAGGCCAACCTTGCTGCCTTTGATGCGGATCCCATTCGCACCGGTGGACATGGATTCGACGACGATGCGGCCTCCGAGTGCGTTGACGACCTTGACGATGGTGCGGAAGCTCGGATTACCTTCCTTTCCGAGGCTTTTGTACAGGCTCTCGCGGCCCACGCCAGCCTCCTTGGCTACCTGACCCATGCCACGCGCCTTGGCCACATCTCCGATGGCAACCTGCAAGAGTGTTGGATCACCGGTCTCCGCTGCGGCATTGAGGTATGCAATGGCATCATCCTTGCCTTCGATGCATTCGCCGGGGTTCCGGCGGCTAATCTCTACCATTGCCTCTCCCTGATGGTCGATTCGGGCATTCCCTATGCTTTTCTTACTTGCGGAGCTGTTCGGTCTGATGGATTCTCATGCCCATTATTGTATCCCAGAGAATACAATAATGCGAGTGTGGCGGTCTTCGTCGTATTCGCTGCTATATCGGAATGCGCGCGACGTCTTTGTCGGGGCTGCCGAGGTTGAATCTCGTGTTCGTGTCGACGCTGGCGATATTGCGCAACGGGATGGTCTTGGTGGACGCGCCGAGCGGGATCAGCCCGAACAGGGTGTTCGGCGCCTTGTACTGCACGCGCGTGCTGGACGCGGCGATGGAGGTTTTGAGCCAGAAGATGATCACGCTCGGACTGAAACGGTCTCCGACGATGTTCTTCTCGCCGGGCGCGTAAGTGAATTCGGTCATGGTCTGTGCGGTTTCGGCCATGTTCTTCTCCTTTTTGCTTTCTATTGTGTTTTTTTCTTGCCCTCTCTCTTTCTCCCATATGGGCGTCGGAGAGAGGGAACGGTCTGGTTGGTTCCGCCGTGCGAACCTATTGGCGGATGATGGCGACGGATCTGAGTTTCTCGAAGTCCCGCCGGCTCATGTGTCGTTTCGCCCGGGTCCAGAATTCTCTGAGCTCCCTGCCATCGGATGCCTTACGTCGGTTTCCGCTTGTTTCGTTTGTTCTCATGATTCGAGTCCTGGATTGTCCGGTCCGTTCGCCGCCGCGTCCTGGTCGATGGCCGGGTCCGGCAGCGGAACATTCGATTGGATGCTGGGGAATTCCAGAAGTTCCCGCTTCGGAACGGGAGTCTCCTCCGAATCGACGCCGAGCCGGTAGATTCGTTCGAACCTCTTGCCCAGATAGGTGCCGTCCGTCATCTCTTCCAAAACGGTGCAGTGCAGTAGGTCCGGGAGGAACACCTCGCTTTCGTTGGACACGTCTCCCCTGCTGCCGACCATCGGCACTCCCTGGGAGGCGCCCTCGATTACGAGGAGGATTCCCCCGCCCCCGAGCCAATGCGGGGTGGTGACTGTCGTGGACAAGCCCGGCCCCATGGTCACCTGGTCTCCCACGTTGAAATCCATCAGGGCGAGATAGTCGTTCGTTTCCGGGGTGTCATGGTTCTTGTAGCTTCCCGTGGCGAGCGTGCGCAGCAGTCTCAACCGTGGGTCGAGCTGTCGGACCTGATGCCGCCGATATGCCTCCTCGGCGGCTTTCCTGCCCCATGGGGTGGGTGGCAGCATGCCTTTGGGATTGTCTTGCGGAACGAGACGCATGTATGACATCCCATCGGTCACTCCGGCTTGTTTTCTGACGTTTTCCCTGTACTTCGGATCGGTGTCCAGGGATTGTTCGACCAGGTCGAGGATCAGTTCCAGGGAGTTGGTGGAGGTTGCTTTGTCGGCGATGATGTTGACGTCCTCGAACAGCCGTTCCGTGAGATGGTTCAGATCGTATCTGTCACGCGACATCGACGTTCGTTCGTCTTCGATCTCCGCATGCAGCCGGTTATGCCTGCGCATCTTCATGAAGGACCATGGATGTTCCGGCGTCTCCGACCGCATTTCCTCTTCCAGGTCCTTGATCGTCCGGTCTTGTTCGGCCAGACGGTCGGATAAGTCTTTGATGGTTTCTATCCGTGATCGGATTTCCTCGGCTTCGGCCATTTTGGATGGAAATACCTTTCTGTTCGTTCCATCCGGTTCACGTGCGGGCATGCCGATATCGGAAAAGGACCGGAAGGGATTGGTTCCCTTTTCCGGTCCTTCTTCTCTGGATGTCGCCCGGGCGGACGTCACATGCACAGTCCCGACATGCCTGTGCCACCGTTGCACGGATCGACGCATGGATCGGGCATCGGAACGTCGGTCGTCTCCACTGTCGCGGGGAAAGAGTTCGACCCGGATGGGCCGGATTCCACGGCCGCGCGCACGACCTGGGGTTCCTGCGACTCGTCGGAGTGGAACGAGGCTTCGGCGAGATCGGCCTGTCCGTCCTCTTCGGCCGGCGTCGGGCCCTTTCCGTGTTTGATTTCCAGGTTCATTTTTGCGATCTGGTCGGTGAGGTCGTCGTACTCCTTCTGGCCTTCCCATGGCTGGTTCAACGCGTTCCACGCGCTTTCCAGGCTGGCTTTCGCATTGCCGAGTTTGACGCCGAGGCTTTGCGCGGTGTTGGTGTTGTTGGAGATGATTCGGTCGAGCTGTCTGATGACGCTGTCGGCGCTGTTGTTGATGTCCGGCGCGCTGGTGCCGGCCCAATGCTCATGCTCGCCTTTCAATCCCACGAACGGGCGGAACACGTTGAGTCCGTTGACGGCCATGTTCCGTGAAGCGACCATGACGGTCAGGCCGCAGTATTCGCCCACTTCCCGCGTTTCGCCGCGGTCGAGCCCGCGCGCGATGCCGACGAGGTCGTGGATGGCCTGTCTGCGGTCCATGATCGGGCCGTTGCCAAGATTGAGGCCGCATATTCCCCGGGTGAGATGCTGGCCGCGGATCTCGACGGCTTCGCGGAATTTCGGCTCGTCGTCCAACGCCTCGTCGTGGAGTCTTTCGAGATGGTCCACGGTCGGCTGCAGTTGCATGTCGATTTTGAACCGGATTGATCTCTGCTGGTCGGCGTGGGCGCGTTTGAGCAGTTTCATCTGGGTGAGCTGGTTCTCGAGTTCCATACGTTTGGCGATGTTCGGGTCTCCTGTGGCGATGGCTTTCATGTCGGCGAGGCTGAGCACCGTGGCGTCCACGTCGGACGCTTCGCGTGATGGCGAGCCGGAGCTCATGATCTGGCTGATGAACCGGGCCTTGCGCTCGACCGTCTGGAACATGTAGCTGTCGAATGTGCCGACGGTGACGTACCGGTAGTCCTGCACGTTGTCGAACATGTTGCCCTGCCGGCGGACTCGGCCCTGGCGTTGTTCGAGTTCGGCGGGCTTCCAAGGGCAGTCGAGGTCGTGGATGGCGAAGAGCCTGTCCTGCACGTTCGTACCGGTGCCCAGGGTGCCGGTCGAACCGATGAGCACGCGCACCTCGCCTTTGCGGACTTTTTCGAACAGGGCCTGTTTCTTCTGTGGATCCTTTTCCTGCGCGGCGAACATGATCTCGTCTTCCGGAATTCCCAGGTCGACGAGCCGTCGTTTCAGATCGGATTGGATGTTCCACTTTCCGGACGCCGTGGTCGACGAGTCGCAGAACACGAGCTGTGTGGCCTTCTCCTCGGCATGCTCCCGCCAGATCTCGTGGATCTTCTCGGCGCAGACCTGCACCTTGCCGCCTTCCATGGGCTGGATGTCCGGATCGGACACGTCGAGCAGTTTCGGATCGAGACTGACTTTCCTGCCGTCGTTCGTGATGTTGAGCATGTTATCGTCCGACGGGTCAACGGCTCCGTCGCGCACCAGTTCGGCCCGTTCCACCAGCGCGTCGACGGCCTGTTTCTGCGCTTCGGTGGCTTCGACCGCGACGGACACCACCTCGCAGTCCGGCACGTCGAGGTCGAGCTGGTCGGCGGTCAGCAGGTCCGCGTAGTCGTGGAACGTGCTCATCAGCTCGGGAAGGTTATGGAATTTCGCGAACCGTTGCTTGATCTGGTATCCGCTGCCTTCCGGCTTGACTTCGACGCTTTCGACGATGCTGCCGTACGTGTTGGCCCAGCTGGTGAACGCCTCCACGCCCTGCGCCTTGAGCAGGTCGGGAGCGAGGTAGCGTTGCATGTTGTACAACTCGGCCATGGAATTGGATACCGGCGTGCCGGTCGCGAACACGATGTTGCTTCCATGTCCTGCCTCGCGCAGGTACTCGCACTTGTCGAACAGGTCCTCGCATTTCTGCGCGGCCGCGACGTCCACGCCGGGCACGCTGATCGTGGTGGCGATGGCGAGGTTCTTGTATTGGTGGGCTTCGTCGACGAACAGCATGTCCACGCCGAGGTCCTCGAAGTCGATCCACTCCTTGCTTTCCCCGCTGTCGCGCAGCGCCTGGAGTTTGCCGTCGACGCGCATGCGGTCCTTCTCGGCCTGTTTGACGGTTTTGCCGAGGTTCTTCTCCATTTTGCCGATCTCGTCCTTCAGCTTCTTCGCGGAGAAGTCGTTGCCGTCCGACTTCGCGGTCTCGATGCTGTCGAGCATCTCCGCCTTACGCCGTTCGAAATACTTCTCACGGCGTTCTGGACTGACGTGCATGCGTTGGAACGTGTCCTGCCGGACGATGACCGCGTCCCAGTCGCCGGCGGCGACTTTGGCCCAGAAGCGTGCCGCGCCCTTGCCGGTGCCGTCGGCCTCCGTCATGGACAGGATGTTCGCGTCCGGGTAGAGCGTCAGATAGTCCTTCGCCCATTGTTCGGTCAGATGGTTCGGTACGACGATCATCGGCTTGGTGGCCCGGCCGAGTCGTTTCGCCTCGTGGCAGGCGGCCACGCCGGTGAAGGTCTTGCCCGCTCCCACGACGTGCGCGACGAGTGTGCCCTCCTCGGATTGCAGGATCCTCGCGACGGCCTTGCGCTGGTGAGGATACAGGTCGATGTCGGCGCTGATGCCGGGGAATGTGAGATAGGAGCCGTCGTATTCGCGCGGATGGATGCGGTTGAACCGTTCGTTGTACACGTTCTCCAGCATGCGGGTGCGGTCCGGGTCGGTCCACACCCATTCCGCGAACGCCTGTTCGACGGTGTGGCGCTTCTGGTACAGCAGCGCGGTGGCCTGCGGGTCGCGGATCCTTCTCTTCCCGGTCGGGTCGTTCGGGTCGGGTTTGGTGAGGTTGCTGGTGGTCGCGTTGAGCGCTCCGGACACGACCTCGAACGGGTTGCGTCCCGCTCCGGTGCCCAGACCGTATTTCCGGATGGTTTCCTCGTCGAGTTTCGATCCGAGCGACGCGTTGACCTGCCAGTTGCCGGTCGTCTCGTCATGGCTGACCGTAAGGCTCCGCATGCCGCCGTCGGTGATGTTGGGCTGTTGGCCGAGGTCGAATGTGTCGATCATGAAGTCGCGGATCACTCCGGTCGGGATCCACGCCGAGCCGAGTTTCGCGGTGATGTCGTCGTGGGTGAGTCGCGCGGGCAGCGATCGCGCGAGTCGTTCGTGCAGGGATTGCAGGCTCTTGAGACGGTCCGTGTCCGCAGGTTCGGCCGGATGGGAGTCCATCCATGCGTTCCGGCGGCTTCTCCACTGTTCCAGGCCTTCCATGTCGACCATCTCGTCCAATGGTTTGAACGTCTTCTGGTCCCATGAATTGTAGCGTCCGTACCGTTTCTCGATGGTCGGATGGTTCAACCGATCCACGTCCATCGCGTACAGGTATTCGCAGGTTTCCGGATGGGCGCGCAGGTCCTTGGCCAAGGCGAGGAAATCGCACTTGGTTTCCTTGTAGTAGCCGTGGTCCTCCACCTCCCACAGGCTTGGATCGGTGATTTTTCTCAACGCGTCGCATGCCGGACCTCGTTTGAAGCTGCCGGCGTTGAGGATCGTGGCGATGACCTTGTCGTCGATGGCCTCGGGATCGGCCGAAACGGCCTTGTACAGCATGCGCATGGCACTGTTGGACGCTCCTTCGTCATCGCTTGACCAGCCGTTGTCGAAGACCGTGTCGAACAGGTCGTTGCCCGTGGGTTGTTGCGCGTTCCAGTTTTTCCCGAGCAGTTCCACGCCGGGCTTGCAGCCATCCAGGAACATGGCGGCGAAGGCCCTCTGCTGGCCGTGTCCGTGTTCTTTGAGCACGTTGGAGAACCAGGGGGCTTCGACCACGGACTTGTTCGCGTGGATCGGGTCGGTGGCGCTCTGCCATGCCCCGGTTTGGGTGAGTTCCGTCCGGCATCGTTCGACAGACACGGGCGGTGCCACGTCCTCGAGCCCGTTGTCGGCGAGCCATTCCCTCACGCGCGCATGTTCGGGCTGGTCGACCAGGTCCCGGAGCAGTCCGTCGACGTGGTCGAGTTTTCCTCCCACGTCGCCGGACAGGTATTCGTCCGCGGGCAACGGCATCCCGGTGTCCGGATCCATAACGATGAGGTCGCCGAGTTTTTCAATGGTTTCGATGTCGTCCCGGGTGTCGAGCAGTCGTCCGATGAGGTCGAGATCCACATGTCCCACACGGTCGAGGCTGACGGCCATCGCGTCGACGGGTTCATCCACGTGTTCGGGCATCGGAGGCACCGGCGTGACGACCCTCTTGGAAAGCATGTCTCCTTTGGCTTCGAACCCGTTGGGGCCGATCTTCTCCAAACTGTAGAGCTGGTTGAGGCTCGGATCGGAGTTGTTCGGGTCGAACACGCGCAGGTTCTCTTTGGAATTGAGCCTGCCGTAGGATGCGACGAACCGGTCGTACTCCCCATCGAGGTCCCTGATGCCTTGGTCCACGGCGGTGTCGGCGGCGTCCGGGTCTCGTTCGATGGCGAGCAGGCGTTCCGTCCGGTCGCGTAGGCGCAGCATGGCGGCCATGCGCGCGTCCCCGCCCTTTTTGACGCGGGAGTGCGCGGGGACGAGCTGTCCGTCCATGTCGCCGTACCAGATGTGGTCGTTGCCGTCGACCGTGTACCGCATGGCCTTTTGCACGGTCCTGTCGGGAGCGACGATCGGCTCATTGGCGCGTTCGCCGAGTCCGTCGTGCAGGTCGATGCCGTACTCTTCGAGCTGGCTGGTGAGGATGCGTTCGACCTGTCCGCCCAATCGGCCGATGTCGCCGGTTCCGGTGACGTCGATTTGCGGGCCGAATGGTCCCGAGCCGATGGTCATGGTTCCGGCGACGTATTCGGGATGGTCGACGAACAGCCTGTTGGCGGTGACGCCGTCCCGGAATTCGGTGGTGTCCTCCCATTCGGCGGCCGTGTCGGCCAACGGCTCGTCGCGTTTGCGCAGGATCAGGATGTCGGAGACCACTTCGGTGCCGGCCTGTCTGCCGAACGTCTCCCTGGGCAGGCGGCATGCGGCGACGAGTTCGGCCCTGCGGGAGAGTTCGCGGCGCATGTTCGACGTGTTCTTGTCGAGCGTGTACCGGCTGGTGAGCACGGCGACGAGGCCGCCGGGGCGGACCGTGTCGAGACTGTGCCGGATGAACCAGTCGTGGATGACGGTACCGTCGATCCTGATCGCGTCGCTGTATGGCACGTTGCCTATCGCGAGGTCGAACGCGTCCGTGGGCAGGCCGGTCCGTTCCATCCTGTTGTTGATGATGTCGTCGTCCGGGCACAGGTAACGTGCGATGCCGGCGCTGATCGGGTCGGCTTCGATGCCGGTGAACGCGTAGGAGGATCCGGCCGGAGTGCTGCGGATGAAGTTGCCGGTTCCGCAGCCGGGTTCCAGCACCATGTCCGGGTGCTTCGGATCCCGGCCGAAACCGGCCTTGCCGAGCGCCTGCCACATCGCGTCCACGACGGGCCGCGGCGTGTAGAAGGCGGTGAGCGTGCTGCTGCGCGCGTCCGCGTATTCGGCGTCGGTGAGCAGTTCGCGCAGACGCGTGTTGATCCCACTCCATGCCGGATCGGCTCCATCCTCCTCGAACGCCTTCTGGGCGCCGCCCCATCCCGCGTACGCGGCGAGGGCGCGGATGTCGTCCTCGGTGGGTTCGCGGCCGCTGTCGTCGAGGTCGCGCAGCACCTCGATGGCGCGCACGTTCGCACGCGCCCGTTCGAGGCTGGATCCCGTGGCCTGCAGGTCCGGGTCGAGCAGACCGCGGTCGATGTGGGTCAGAGGGCTTCGATCACGTTCCTGATGGCGATCTCCTCGGCCTGATGCTCCGCCATCTTGAGTCCCTTGAACCACGGATCCCAGTTGCCCGGCTGCTTGAGGTGCTGGTGCGTCTTGTCCCAATGGTTGACGTACTCGGTGATCGTCCGGCCGTAGTCCTTCTGGACCTGGTCCATGTAGGCGTCCAACGCCGGCATCCCCTGCCTCTTGAGTTCCTTGAGCCGTTCCGGCAGATGCTCCGCCATGAACAGGTACCTCATCTTCTTGATTCCCTGGTACGGGCAGTACGTGACCGTCATTCCGGATCGTCTCCTTCCTCGCATCGTTTTCTTCCGTTTCATGGGAAGAGCCCGAATTAGACACCGTGCCTAATTTCGTTTGGATATAATTTTCCCCCCGATTCTGCCGGGAGTCAAGTCCGGACGGCATGTCGTCGAAATCGAAGGCGAGTTGTTCCGCTTCGATGGTGGCCGCGACCACCGGTTCCGGAGCTTCCGCGACGTTCTCCGACACCAGCCCGTCGCCGCTGTCGGGCAGGTCTCTCCCCTCCCCGGCTTCGGATTGTGTCCCCGCTTCGGCCGCGGGGGCGTCCGCGCCGGATACGATGGCATCGTCCTGTACTGGCGTGGAGAATCTGCGTCCGTCGTGGACCATGTCGTAGATGAGGTCCTTGAAACGGTCGTCGTCCATAAGACGTCCGATTCGCGGATGGTCGGCGACGGCGGATCCGAGGCCCTTTTCGAAATCACGGCTGCCGATGGCAGTCGATCTGTCTGCCTCGCGGATGACGGACCTCAGATGCCGGTCCGCGGCCATATGGTCGGCGATGGCGTCCACCGTGGCGTACGATCCGGCGCCGGCGCCGAGCATATCCTCGATGTCGTGGCGCATGCGCGTGCTTTTCGTGTCCAAAAGGTCCGGGTCGAGGCCCGTATGGTGGAGCCATGCGTCGTAGACCGTCCCGTATCCGCAGTCGAGCCGCTTGGACAGTTCCTCGAACACGCGTTCGCGCACGATGGAGTCCACCACTCCGGTGACCGCGTAGAAATCGTGGCCGTCTCCCATGGGGAACGATTCGACGGCCTCGCGGAACGTGGTCCGCGGGTCGATGCGGCCGCCTTCCGGATCGTCCGGGAATTCGTGGGAGTACCAGTCCCGGATGCCGGATTCGAGACCATCCACGCCGTTCCAGTCGAATGGTTCCGCCGGCGTATCCGTGGATGATGCGGCGGCCGTCTCCGGCTCCTCGGCCATGTCCGCGGCATGTTCCGTCCGGTCGGCCATGGCCATGACCTCTTCGGCCGTCACCTGGTGGTTTCCGTCTTTCGTGACCATGGTGACGGGCAGTACGTCCAGCAGTCTGTCGATGTTCTCGCGGCGTCGTTCCCGGTCTTGTCCGGCTGCCCGTTCCGGCCGTCCTCCACTGGTTCCTCCGGCGTCGAGGATGTCCGAGACCTGTCGGGCGGCGTCGTCGGACAGCAGTTCCACCGTTCCTTCCGGCATGCCATGTCCGCCGGCCAGTGACGTGAAGACGATCTGCGGACCGTGGCCCGTCTCATGTCCGGGCTTCGTGCCGGCCGTTCCGGAAGTATCGGCGGCGGTCGTATTGGGCGTGTCCGTCGCCGTGTTGAAGGAGTCCCATGAGTCCGGACTGTCGAAGATGCCTTCGCGGAGACTCCTGAGTTCCGTTTCCGTGGCCTCCGGCCCCTCGTGGACCATGCCTTCATCGTCGAACCAGTCGAGCCGGTAGGCCATGGGCGTTCCGTTCGCGTCGCGTGCGGCCACCTCGTATCCGGCGAACTGGCTCGCGCCGTTCTCGCTGGTTCCCGCGTCCGTGTCGTGCGCGTCGATGTAGCCGATGACCGCATTCTCGAACGCCGCGTATTGGCCTGACAATGCGGCGTCAAGGGCTGTTCCCGTATTGTCGGACGGGTCTTTCATCTCCCGTTCGGCTTGGTCGATCCACTCCGTGGTGAACCATTCGGGACGGTCTTCCGGCCTGATTGTCCCGTCGATCTCGCGGAGTTTCGCGATCTGCGCGTCCACGCTGCCGGCCCATAGGTATTTCTCCGCATGTGATGGGCCGAGGAAATAGTCGACGTCGTCCTTGAGGCGTCCGAGCAGCCGCAGGTTGAATCCGTAGGTTCCGTCCGCTCCGGGAGATGCCGCCAGGGTCCGTTCCGCGTTGGATGCCGCGGCTTTCGGAAATCCCCGTCCGGCGAGGATGGTCCGTGCCTGGGTGTTGCCTTCCGACTGGGCGATGAGGCCAAGCATGTCCTTGCCGAGTTCCCCGGCGTATTCCGTCGCCGCCGTGTCGATGAGCGTGCGCCAGTTCTCATCGTCGTCGTCGGGCATGCTGAGGATCATTCCCACGGGAGCGTGCTCCAGCATGGTTCTCGCGGCCTGTCGGACGACTTCCTGCCGGGACTGGTCGAGGCTGTATCTGCGGTTCATCGGATTGGTGTATGTCGTGAGAAGCCCGGGTGAGGTGATGACCCGTCTGATGGCGTTAACTTCGCTGTCCATGTCGAATTCGCCTGTGCCGATCAGGGCGGAGACCACGTCCGGGTGGTTCTCCGTTTTGATCATGTCGTCCAGGTCCCTGCGGTCGAGCCTGCCGGATTCGACGGCGTTCTTCCTGGATGGCCACCAGTCGCGGCCGCTGAGACGGTGGAGCAGGTCGTCCGAGGCTTTCGTCAGCATGCTTGCCGCCAGTCGGCTGTCCGTCTGGTTCCAGCAGCACAGGTCGATGGCGTTCTGGCTGAGTTTGCCTGATTCGACGAGCATCTGCAGCAGTCTCGTGTTGCTTTCGGTGCGGGCCATGTCCTCGAACAGACGTGCCGGCGTGCCGGCATAGCGGATGACCGCCTGGCGGAGTTCCGGCAGTCCGCTGGCCGCGAGGGTTTCCAGATCGTCCTCGTCGAGGCTGGAAAGGTCCGCATCGTGGGTCATTTCCACGAGTTCGTCCAACGCGTTGTAGTCGCGGTTCCGCCATTGCGGGTCGAGCAGATGCCGTGCGATCTGCTGTGGGGTGGAATGTTCGCGCGCCCAACGCAGTTCGGCCCAATCGTCGGAACGGTAGAGTTCTTCGACCTGCCGGCTGGTGTTTTCGTCGATCATTGTGGCTGTTCCTTCCATTCGGCTCACCGCATGCCTTCCAATGTGGGGCACGGCTTGTCGTCCGCCGTGTCGGCCGATGCCGGATTCGGGTACGGGAGCATGTCGAAGAGTTGTTTCGGTTTTTTGTTGCTTCCCATGTACGGTTCGTCCGGCAGGCTGTCGCCGTCGAACGCGCGCGCCCAGGGGTTCAGTGATGCGGGTGGACACCACTCGTCCGTCGCCGGAGGCTCGGGTTCCATCCTCCTTCGTGTTGGAATGGTTCTCGCCGTGTCGGGTGTGTTCAGTTCCTCGTCCGTTCCGGTCTTGTCGTCACGCATGATGTCCGTCTCCTTTCACATTCCGATCCCGGGTCCGGTGGCTGGCATGGCGCCTTGGTCGATGCCTGGATCCGGGTCCGGCAGGGCGTTCGCGTCCGGGAAGGCCGAAGCCCAGGGATCCCCGACCTGTGCCGGTTGGGTCTGGCTGACGGCATCCGGCATGGTGGTGGTGGAGTGAGCGTCCGGCATGGATGCCCATGGGTCGTCGGCCGCTGTGGCGGAATACCGGTCCTCGATGGCCTGCAATAGGCTTCTGATGGCCGAGAAGCGGTTCGGTTCATGGCCGATATATTCGGCGATGGGGCCTTCGGCCGGTTCCGTATGGTTCCATTTCTCTCCGGCGAGACGCCAGAGCCATTCGCCGTCCGATGCCACGATGCTGCCGAGGACCTGCCCGTCGGGCAGTTCCGCGTCGATGCGTCTCGGACCGTTCGCCCAGGCCGGGCCGGACCGCAGTTCCACGTCCTCGATGGTGAAGTCCTTGCCGTCGATGCTGAGTCTTTTCACGTCTTCCATTGGTTGTTCCTTCGTTGGTTTTGTTTGGAGTTCCGGCATGTAGTCGATGGGATTGAGTTGGAATGAGGAGCACAGTTGCGCGAATGCCTCGAGGGTGACGGCCGAGCCTTTTTTGATGCGGGTGAACATCGCCGGGCTCACGCCTGCTTTTTCGGCCAATGCGGCCCAAGGCATGCCGGTTTTGTTCCGATACCGGTTGATGTCCTCGCGGAACCGTTCCATATCGATGGATGACATGGTTGGTTCTCACATTCCGATTCCGGGGCCCATGGGACCGTTGCCGGAGTTCGGGTCGATGCCGGGATCCGGATCGGGAATGGTCGGCCCGCTGGCTTGGAACAAGGCGTCCGGGTCGACGCCGGTCCACGGGTCCGGCGCTTTCACGCGTGCGGCGGAGGATCGTTCGTCCATTACGCAGACGCGGTCAGTGAGGTCGGCCGTCATGTCGTCCGCGTATGCGCCGACGCTTTCCAGGATCGGCGTACGGTTGTCCCATACGAGCCGGTCCGCGGTAGTCTGGTCCATGCCGACCCAGTCGCCGTCCTTGTTGACCCTCAGATACCGGTCCCTGTCGGGGTTCCATCCGCCGTACATGGTTTTCTCCGCGATCTCGCCATCGATGAGATGCTCTCCGACGGTTTCGCGGGCGGTTTCGGACGGGTAGGCGCGGTAGTATCCGAGGTCGCTTTCCGGGTCCATGCCGTGGACGGTATCGACGATGTCATGCAACAGTCGGATGTTCTCCGGCGTGCGTTCGATGAGATTATCGGCGTCCAGTTCAAGGGCGATCTGCGATGCGGCGGTGGCGCGCGCCATGACGGCGTCCGACGGGTCTTCGTCGCGGGTGGTCCAATAGGCGCCGTCGTTGCTGGACCATAAGGCATCGGCCGCGGCATCATGCCAGTATCCGGGGTCGTTCCAGTTCGCGGACCATTCCTTGATCTCGTCGTCGAAGCCGGTCATGTTCGTCATGGCGATGTACCGGTCGTGTTCGATTCCCGGTGGGAGGACCGAGTCGAACTGGTCTTCGGTGACCCAGCGGAATTGGTCGTACCTGTCGGGCTTGTAGCAGTCCTCTCCGAGCTGGTAGCATTCCTCGCCGATTCCGATCGGCTCTTCGATGGCGTTGCTTCGTGCGAAGAGCGATAACCGTTCGGTCGCCTGGTCGCGCCATGCTTCCATCTGTTCCAAGGTCGGGTTTTCCATGTTCGTCTCCTTTCCGTCACATTCCGATTCCGGGACCCATGGGACCGTTGCCGGAGTTCGGGTCGATGCCGGGATCCGGCATGGGAAGCCCAGCGTCCGAGCGTTGTTCCGGACGGTCCGGCAGTGGGACGGCCCGCATGCGTTCGATGGCGTCGGCGGTGAGTGATTGGTCGAATTCCTTGGACAGTCCGGGATCGGTGGCGATCTTCGCGAGTGTGGACGCGGTGGAGAAGTCGATGCCCGGATATCTCATGCCGAGTTCCCGTTGCGTGTAGAGGATGGTCCAGTCCTGGATCTCCTCATGCCGGTCGAGGATGCTCCCGACGGCGCGTGCGAGAGCGTCGTGGTCCAGGAGGGACAGTTCCGACCGTTGGCTTACGTCGACCATGATGGTTTCCTTTCCGACGGGCCCATCCCGTCTTCCTCCCGTTCACATGCCCCCGGTTTTTTCGCCGCCGATATTTTTTTCGAGGATGAAAAAACCGATATCGGTTGGGATGCGTGTGGAAGGGACGCACCATTCGATATCGGGAAGGAATTGAAGTGCGTCTTGTGATCGCTGAGAAACGTTCCGTGGCTTTCGCCATCGCGCAGGCGTTGGGTGATGTGAGACAGGGCGATGGGTATGTTTCGGCCGGAGAGACGCTCATCTCATGGGCGCAGGGCCATCTGGTGGAATTGTCGGATCCGGAGGAATACACGGACATGCCTTGGTCAGCGCGTAAGTGGACGATGGAGTCCCTTCCCATCGATCCGAAATCATGGCGTTGGCGTTTGAGCGGTGCGAAGGGCGCGGTGCAACGATACCGTTCCCTCTCCGAACTGCTTCGTTCCGACAAGGTGACCGAGCTGGTCAACGCGTGCGATCCGGACCGTGAGGGCGAGGCCATATTCCGACGTATCCTCATGGCCTCGAAGGTCTCCAAACCTTCACTGCGCCTGTGGGTCGCGTCATTGGACGAGCAGGCGATCCGCGACGCGTGGAAAAGGATGCGTCCGGAATCCGATTACGATGGTCTGGCCGACGCGGCGGACGCCAGGGCGAAAGCCGACTGGCTGGTCGGCATGAACGCGTCACGCGCCCATACGCTCGCCTGGCATCGCAGTCTGTCGCTCGGACGAGTGCGCACACCCACGCTGAACATGGTCGTCCAACGTGATCTCGCCATCGAATCACACAAGCCGACTCCGTTCTGGCGACTCATCGTGCCGATGGACGGGTGGACGCTTGAAAGCGGGAAGATCGAGGACCGGGCGTCGGCCGACCGCGTGCTGGCCGACGCCAAGGGACTGGCCGTCGATGTTCTGGAGGTGAAACGGCGTCGCGAGCATGCGAAGCCGCCGACCCTGTTCGACCTGACCGGATTGCAGAAGGCCATGAGCGACCGGCACGGGCTGACCGCCGAGCAAACGCTGGACTGTCTGCAGCACTTGTACGAGATGAAGGTAGCGACCTATCCCCGCACCGATTCCAGATACGTCACCCATGATGACGTGGACGGGTTGAAGGAACTGCTGCAGCCGAAATACGCGCTGGGCTTCCTGGATCAGAAGCCCGTCGACGCGATCCACGACCTGTATTCCGCCGGCGGCTTCGATCCGATGCGGTGCGTCGCGGACGACAAGGTCCAAGGTCATACCGCAATCCTTCCGACGCGGCGTCTCACATACGACGTGTTCCAGCATGACCTGACGGACATGGAACGCAAGGTCATGACCGTGATCCTGACGCGCATGTGGGCCGCCTGCGCCACGGACCGTGTCCACGACACGGTGAAAGTCGATGCGGCATTGGATGAACGTCATGCCGATGGTTCCACGGAACGGGTTCCGCTGTCCGCATCGAACGATGTGACGGTCGATGCGGGTTGGACCGCCATCGAGCACACGTCGAAAACGGACGGCGCGGAGAAGAAGCCCGCGAATCGGATACCGGACTCCCTCGGGAAGGGACCTCTCTCCCAGTCCGGCTCACCTTCCCTCGCCGAGGGCGTGTCCGCACCGCCGAAACCGTTCACGGAGGCCACACTGCTGTCCGCCATGGAGCATGCGAGCAGATTCGTCGCGGACAGCGATCTGAAAGCCGCCCTGGATGACGACACGAGCCATTCGGGAGGCATCGGCACGCCCGCGACCCGCGCCAGCATCCTCGAGAGCCTGGTCAAAAGCGGCTACCTGCAGCGCAAGGGCAAGCAGATACGCAGCACCACCGCCGGACGGATGCTCATCGGCGTCGCCATCGACGAGTTGAAGGACGTGAAGCTCACCGCACAATGGGAGCAAAGCCTTGCCGACATCGAACATGGCAAGAGCGACGAGACGTCCTTCCTGAACGAGATCCGCACGGCCTGCGCGGCGATGCCCGGCCGTGTCATGGAGATGACCCAGCGCGACAGCCTGCGACAGTTGGCGCAGCAGGCCGGCGAACGCGAATCGTTCGGCCCCTGCCCGCGTTGCGGCAAACCCGTGGTCAAGACCGGCAGCATCTGGCAATGCTCGTCGAACAAGAGCATGAAGGATGACACCGGCGCCTGGAAGCTCAGCGAGGGATGCGGCTACAAGATCTTCGCGGAGAAGTTCGGCAAGAAGCTCACCGACAGCATGGTCCGCCGCACGCTGGAAGGCAAGCGTCCGAAAGTGTCCGGCCTGAAATCCAAGGCCGGCAAGACGTTCGACGCGCGCCTGGTGCCGGACAGGCAGTACGGCATCGGATTGTCGTTCGACGATCTGAACAGGAAAAGGAAGTAGATCACCGTATGCGCACTTCTTCACCACCTTCTCTTTCGATCACCTGCGTCGCGATGGACAACGTAGGGAGAATCCTGAAGGACAGGCACATCAGCGTAAACGGACTTCTGGCCTTAATCCACGACAGGCATCCCGATTGCGGCCTGCCATACAGCATTTTGCGCAGGCTTGTCTCCCATGAGCGAAAGATGAGCATCGATGAGGCGATCCTGATCTGCGACGCCCTCGACATTCCGTTCACGGCATTGTTCGACTTCGCGGGTGAAGTGCCTCACGGGCCGCTCAAGGGCATGACGTCCGCGGATATCTACCGGGCCTGCGACGCCGCCGGAACCTGGCATACGATTGGAAACGAACCATACGCGAGGGCGGAACTGGATGAGGGACTGTATTCATCGAGATGGCAGAGGGCCTCGACCCCGGGAAGACGATATCTCACGGCCATGGCGGAAATCGGAGGCGACACGCCGAGTTCGACGTCGGAAATCGCAAGACGACTTGGAAAGACGCCGGGCGAAGTGTCCATGGCACGTGATTCCTTGATCAAACTCGGACTGATCTATTCCCCGGAGCATGGCAAGGTCGCTTTCACCGTCCCGGACATGGGCGAATTCATTCTGCGTGCCGCACCATCCGACGGGCAGGCATACGACGGACGTCGGTCCAATGTCGACTGACGAATGGCGGTGACTTTTCCCGACAATGCCCATCGCCGCCACGCACGCCCATCCTCTGCACTTATTCTGTGACGAGCAGCGGCTTGTGTTGGAGCATGTTCTGGATGAGTGTGCCCATATCGGCGACCGGCAGGTAGCGGGCGATAATGGTCCAGATGATCGCGACCTCAATCAGGCTGAGGATGATGGTCGCCGTGCCCCAGACGAGTTGCATCCATAGTCTCGGCCCGGTGGCCGCCCGCCCGGTCACTCCGGCGATCACCGTGAGGATGATGAGCGCCGGCACCAGTATTGTGATATCCCAATCATTGAACCATTGGCTTACTGAGACAAGCCATTCTGCGAGAGTCTCGAGGATTCCTGCCATGTTGCTGTCCTTTCGTTGTTGTTTTCCGTTGTCTGTTCCACGTGCGGTTCATCCATCGGAAGCCGATGGAGGGTCTCTCGCATCGTTTCGAGTTCCTTCTGGTCCGCTTCCCGTCCCATGCCGTACATTGACGCGAGCGTGAGTAGACTCCGTTCGACATCCTCGGGGAGACGGCCTTCATGCCTGTCGGACGGATGCGTTTCATAGTATTCCTCGATGGTCGTCGAGCATTGCCGCAATTCGTCCCAAGTGGGCATGTCATGTTCCATGGCATGCGTGGTTCTTTTGTTCTGGGTGGCTTCCGTGCCCATGAGGTCCGTGGCGGTGCCGCCATATGTCATGGTGAGCGCGTCGAGGCTTTGCCTGATGGTCGGCGGCAGCAGCGAGTACGTGTCGTGGCTGCGCTCATCCGCGTCCATGACAGCCCGTTCCATGTAGTATTCCTCCAATCGTCGCATGCGGTCCCTGCGGTTCGCGTCGATGATTTCCGCTTCTCCCGTTCCATGGTCGGCCAATCGGGCGATCCTGCCGTTGATGGGATCGGTCAGTGCGTCAAGGGCCGATTGCGCGGCTTCGTCGATATGGTCGCTGTAATCCTCGCCAAACGTCTCGCGGCATGCCTGGGCGATGCCGCCGACCTCGTCGCGTATCCTGCCGAGGGTGACGTCGGGATCGTATCTGCCATGGATGAAGTCGAGGGCCGCCTCGTCCGCGATGTCGGACATACGGCTGATGAAACCGATGTCCCGGGAGCATCGGCCGAGCAGTCTGTCCCCGTCGGGCGTGGGTTTGGTGTCCATTGGAATGCCGGAGTCCAGAAGCCTTCCCTCCACATGGACGGCTGGCTCCTTCCGTATCGGTGCTTTTTCCTTGATCGGAGTCTTGGCCGTGACCGGGATGCGGGTCCCTTCCCGGGTGGGTTTGGGCGGCTTGACCACTCCGCTGGTGTGGTTGATGCGGCCGTTGAGGTTGGCCCAATGCTGTTCCTGTCTGCCGCTTTCCGCGGGAGGCCTCTCCCCTAGCGGATTGTCGGCGTCCTCCACACTCCACATGGCGCGGTAGACGACGACGTCGCGCAGGAGACGCTTGTCGGAGTCCCCGGCCGCGGCGAGTACCTGGCCGACCCATGCCTGCTTGGTTCGGCGTGCCTCCTGTTCGAGGCTGTCGATCCTGGTTTCGATGAGCCGTTCGTTCTGCCGCACCAGGTCGAGGGCCGCGTCATGCTTGTGGGAGCGTATGGGAGGCAGGATGCCACCCACCCAATCGTCGTGCACGCTGCCGTTGACCCGGTCCAACAGGTTGGCGTTCAATCGTCCCGCTATGGTCGCCGCCCAGTCGGGTTCCACGGGCCGGTTTTTCTTTTTCAGGTCCGGATCGTCGTTGATGATCCCGCGTGCGGTTTTGCGCAATGCTTCCCATTCGGGGAACATGGACTGGTCGATATCGTCCCGGGACTGTATATGCGCGTCAAGCATGGCCTTGACCGCCGGCGTGTACCGCTCGTCCATGCTGAACCGGCTGCGACCGGGGTCCAGGGATGGTTCCTCATGATATGGGATGCCGGTCTCGTCCATCATGTGCCGGACTGTTTCGATCATGTCGGATGGCGCGTCCATGTCGAGCGTGAACGTGCCGCCTGTTTCCGTGCCGGCCGCGGGCATCATGCCGCGTGCCGCGTGGATGGCGGCGTGTTCGGCCTTCTCCGCCGTGAGCCTGCGTGGCTTCTTCTCAAGGCTTTGGTTGATGATGGCGGTGGCGCGTTTCGGGTCGGTCATGTAGGCGCGGGACCAGACTCCACGGAGCCATTCGAAGCTTGGACTGCGTTTGATCTTGTCCACGGTCCTCGCGTCGTGCGTCTTGCCGAGCATGGCGAGCAGGTGGGGGCCGGCGATGAGTCCGGCCGCGTAATCGTGTTCGCGGAGCAGCCGTTTCAGATCGTACCGGTCCTTGTATTCCTGTTCCATGGTTTCGGTCGCGGTCATGGTCTCCGTGTGGGTCAATAGCGAGTCGAGCATGCGGCTCATGGCGATTTTCCTCGGGTCTTCTTCCGCGCCGGTGAGCATGTGGTCGATATGACGGTCCTCTTCGCTTTTGCAGCCGAACAGGAAATGGTTTTCCTCCTTGCCACGCGAGCCCGCGACGTATTGCAGGTTGCATGCCATGTTCTCGTCGGATGGGAACACCGCGGCGCACCGGTCCACGGTCATGCCCTGGCTGCGGTGGACGGTGGCAGCGTATCCGGCTTCGCATGCTTCCTTGAGCCAGTCGTTCGGGATTCTGCATTCGACGCCGTCCGCGAGGTTCACGCATCTCGCGCCCGCTTTGCCGGTGGAGATGATTTTGAACGTCATGCCGTTTTCGATGGGACGGCCGATCTGGTCGCGTACGCTTCTCGAATTGGTTCGGCAGACGATCTGGTCTCCGGTTCCGACGTCGAGTCCGTCGCGCAGACGGCAGAGCTTGGCAGGATCGCTTTCGCTTCTTCCCTGCGCGCGTCGTTCGAGGATGAAACGTTGGTTGATGTCGCGTACCTGCGCGTTCGTGCCGGCGAGCAGAAGCGTGGATTTGCCGAGTGCCTGCCATTTGATGCACATCTGGTACGCCTCTTCCTCCAGGTCGACGTCCTCGTCCCAGTGGATACGGTCGTGCTCCATGTATTCGTCGATGAGTCGGCGGCATTCGTCGACGCTCGACTCGTCCAACCGGTCGCCGCCCTCACGCAGCCGGAGCGTCGCGTCGGCCTCGCCTTCCCAACGTCGTCGGGAATCGGGACCGTCCGGATCGTCCGCCCATTTCTCGGCTTTGCCGGTGAACCGCCAGAGGCTGGTCAATCGTTCGCATTTCCCGTGCCGGTCGGCGTAGCCGAGCATGCCTCCGGCTCCGGAGACGGAGTCGAGCTGTTTGGGGTCGCCGGTGAGGATGACCTTGGCTCCATGGAATTCGGCGAGTTTGGTGATCCATTGCAGGAGTCTGGTGTCGGTCATGCCCGCCTCGTCCACGATGATCAGCTGGTTAGGCCGGATCGTAGACGAGTCCGTGATGTGACGGGTTGCTATCTTGGTGCGGATGAACAATCGTTCCAACGGGTTGGACGCGTTCCTCAACTGTTGTTGGAGTCTGCCTTCCTGTTGGATCTCGGCTTTGATCCGTTCGGGATTGTTGAGGGTCAGGAGCATAGCGATGGTCATGCTTTCGCATCCGATGCTGTCTTTGAGCTCGCCCACCGCCCTGGCGCTGGTCGCCAGGCCGATGACGCTGTCGGCACCGTATTTGGACTGCCATGCTTGCGCGACCGCTTTCATGGTGGTGGTCTTGCCTGTGCCGGCCGGTCCGATGATGCTGCTGACCAGGCGGGGGTTCTCCAACGCGTATGCGGCCGCCCGCTGCTGGTCGGGTGCGAGCGGATAGCCGCCTTGTGTTTTCATCCGCTCGTTCCACTGGTCGAGCCATCGGTTGCCTTCCCTCGGCTTGTATCCGATTCCGGTGGTTTTGTCGAGACTGGCGATCATGTACTGTTCGGCTTCGAGCACGTCGGTCGTCGTGTACTGGTCGAGGTCGGCGTCCTCGAACACGCTTTGCCCCTGGCGTGTGGCGATGCTCAGATCGTCCAACGCGCCGTCCGGGAGTTTGTACCGGTCCGGTGTGAGTTTGACGCATTGGCCGAGCGCCCTGTCGGCGATCTTGTTCGCGACGATGATGCGCTGTGCGGGGTCGATGCGCACCTCACGCAGGAGACGTTCGGCTTCGGCGCGCACGTTGGTGCGTTTCCATACGGTGTGCGCGTTGACTGTTTTCCGGATGACGGCGCGTGCCTGACGGTCCAGATATTCGTCGCCGCCTCCGGCGAGCCGGGTGAGGTCGGCGAGCTGGCCGAGCAGGAGTCGTGCGATGTCGTCCTCGCCTTCTGCGTCCACATGCATGAGGCCGGTCTTGTGTGAGTTGACGTCTTTGAGCATCTGGTCGATCTGGATGCCGGGAGCGACTTCGCCGAGTTTCCGGAACCAGTGGTCGCGTTTCGCTTTCAGGGATGGTTGGATCTCTGGCTTCGCCTTGCGGGTGGCGAGCCATGCTTCCTTATGCAGTTCCGCTTTAGTCTTCCAACCGGCCTGCTTGCCCGTGGAGGTCTCGTACTCCTTGATTTTCTTTTTGAGCAGGAGATCGATTTCCGCGTCCCTGCTGCTGAACGCGTTGATGAGTTCCTGTGGAACGCCTTCGACCTCGTTGACCACCGCTTTGGTGTTGGTGTCCTGTTTGAGGGTCCATGACCAGCCGAACCGTTCGGTGAGCAGGTCCTGCAGCAGGTTCTCATGCACTTCGCTGATCTCGACCATGCTGGCGTAGATCTTCCGACCGTCCAACGCGGTCCATATCTTGTCGGATGAGCGGCGCACGCGGTTGCTGATGACGATGTGCTTGTGCGGCTGCGGGTCTCCGTTGCGGTTGTCGTAGTGGTCGAACGCGAAACCGGCCACGCCGTCGGCCGCGACGCTGGCGACGCCTCCTTGTCCGGCGCGGGTCGTCGCATACTCGTTTTCGAAATAGTCGATGGTCATTTCCACGGCCTTGCGCATGCACTCGTCGATGCCGTCCCTGGTTTCCTTGTCTCCGAACGCCCAGAGGATGCTGATGCTTTTCGGCTGGCGTGTGGTCAGGTCGAAGCCGGCGACCGGCGCTTCCCCGTTGTCGCCTTCGCTCATTTTGATGTCTCCGAGGTATTGGCCGTTGGACGGGTTGCGTCGTTCGTTGATGAGTGCGCGGACGGTTTTGCTGGAGGCCGTGGTGCCGACCTTGCCGCCGACGAGTTCCGCGCCCTTGCCGATCCAAACGCCTGGTGGATTGCCGGCCGCCGTGTAGTAGGCGCTCGGATCGGATGGGTTCAACGCGTTGTCACCGTCGATCGCTTCCCGCGCGTCACGGAGCGGGTATTCGGCGTTGCTGAGTTTGGTGAGGTTCATTGCCATGGTTTGTTCACTTGTCTCCGGTGGGTATCGGCCCCGTGTATCCGAGATGTCTGAGCATGCGTTCCGCATCACCCTGCGAGCCGTACTGGTCAATAGCGCGCATGAGGTTCGCGATGTATCCGTTCGCCGTCGCCTGTTCGATGAGTTCCGGCTTGTAGCTCAGAATGGTTTTCAGTTGGAACATGCATGAGAACCGACTGGTTTTCCTGGCGCTTTTGATTTCCTTGTGCGCGTTCAGGGTGGATTCTCGTTTCCCGTCGGCCCTTTTCCGATAGTCCCCGCCTTGCCTGTTCAACTGGTCCAAGGCCAGTTCCGCCGACTTGTTCTTTTTGAAATCGATCGCGTCCTGTTTCCGCCGGGCATACGCCGCTCGGCACGACCTGCTGCAGAACCGTGCGGTCGGTCCTCGTTTGGGCTTGCGGATCAGTTTGCCGCAGATGGGACATATTCCATCGATCCGTCCGTATCTCTCGTCCAGTTCGTGCCGTCTGCGTTTGATCTCGGACGCCCGCATGCGCAGTCCGATGAGCTGCCGGTTTTCCTTCTTTCCCATGACCGATCCTCACTTGTATGTCCACGGACCGCGATCGTCGGCCCATCGGCCTCCCGCGATGTTGTCCTCGCGCCAGATATGCTTCAACGCGGTCTCATAGGTGACCGTCGTCTCCTTGTGGTCCAGGTCGCCCGTGTATTCGTCCTCGAGTCGTTCGCCCGGTTCGTCAATGCGTCCCATGAACGTGCGTGGCGCTCTGCCTTCCGGACTCACGTCCGGATCATCGTTCCACCGTCGCACGCCATTCCAATGGACGATGTCGGCTATCAGATTCATCCCGTCCGAACCGATCTCGGCGGACAGCCAACGGAAATCGTCCCCGTAATCGATGGGGATCATCGGACTGATCTGGAACATCAATATCGCCTGACGGGTAATCTGATAGACCATTTCGACCACCGCCCTGTCATGCCCGGGAGCGAACCCGTTGTAGTCGGCGATCTCACGACCCAAAGATTCCAAGGCGTCCCGCCGGTCGAGCCACGCCTGCAACAGACGATCATCCCGCTCCTTCTCAATACGCAGACGTTCTTCCGATTCTTTCACCCGCCCTTCGGCCTTTCTTTTCCGATCACCGCACTCTAAGTGCCATTCCCTATACTCACCTTTTCGTCCAGCCGCACCAGTACGCCTGCATACCTCGCTTACGGGTTTGCCGCAGACCGGACAGGTAGGCATTTCACCCATATCAAATATCGTTTCCACGCTCATTCCACATACACGGCATCAATAAGCCGGACGATATCGGGTCAAAACCCTGATATCCGTCTTATTTCACCCATAAAACGGCGGAATACCGCAGTTCCCAGGCGTCAGCCGCGAAGCCGGGTGCAAGACGCCCGTGGTTTCTTTTTTATGCTTATAGTTTTTGTTTTGGGGTCTGTTTTGGTTTCTTCTGTCTTTTTGTCTTGGTTGTGGTTCTTTCTTCTTTTTTGTTGTTGTCTTTTTTCTTGTTTCTTCTTGTATGGTCTTTCTTCTATCTTTTTTCGTTTTGGTTTTTCTTTCTTGAATTCTTTCTTCTCTGTGTTCGTTTTCCCCTATCATTGTTTTCGTACGAAAAGTGCTTTTGCGCTCACGTGCAAACATGGCCGCGTCGATATCGGGACCATGCCGATCATGAGCCGGATGATCCTGTTCCGGGGTGGGAAGTCCGGAACGAGGATTCGATATCGGCTCGGCTCTCTCTTCGCGCAGTTTGGACCATACGGGTCAGGATGCGCCGGCTCAATTCTGGCCTATCGGTTTTTGGCGTGGGCTTGAGCCGATATCGAAGGTCATGCCCCGGCTCCGATATCGGCTGGTGGTTTGTCTTTCAAGCCTTATGGACACGGCCTGTGATTAATGGTCCATAAGGGACCATTTCGGTTCTGGACCGATATATCGGCACGTGATCCGCATGCCGATATCGGTTCGGCTCATTTGGGTCAATTGAGCCTTTGGCTTTATTCCAAGGGTTTGAGGTCATGGACCATATGGTCCATGGTCCGGATGGTCCTGGTCCTTTTCTTTTTCGGTCCGATATCGGGGACGATGCGTTGGCTCCGATATCGGGTTGGGGTCCATCGATGGCGCTTCCTTGGGCCATTCCGACTCTGCTGCCGACCGCTCGGCATGTGATTGGAGCAGTGGCCCGCATGCCGATATCGGATTCGTGGCCGGTGGTCCAATCATGTTTCTCTACATGCCCATCGATGACCGGGCGTCATTGTCCGTGTCTTCCGTGATGGCAGTCGGATTCGGTATCGGGAGTCCGATGGAAGGTCGCCCCGACTTGATCCGTTCGGTTTCAAGTCTCCGCGACTCCGCGGAGGTGAGCCCTCCCGGCAGCCGGCCAAAAGAGAGCCCATGAGTTTTTCATGGGCTCGAATCTGCGGGATTTTCTAGAAGGCCGGCTCCTGTGGTTCGGCGAACTGGTCCTGTGTGGCAGTGGGCCATGGATCATTCGTTGGCTGGGCCGTCTGCTGTTGCGGTTGGACCAGCGGAGCGTGTTGCATGCCGGCGTTGGCGGTGGCCTTGGTGATCTGGACGGTGGCGTAACGAACGGAGGCGCCGAGATCGTCCACGTTGAGCTCGTAGCTGCTTCGCCTCTCCCCCGTCTCGGTCTGCCAGTCGCGTTGCACGTATCGTCCGCTGACTATGACCCTGGTGCCCTTGCGGATGCCGGAGGCGATCATATGGTCCGCCAGGATGCCGTAGGCTACGCAGCGGATGAACGTGGTCTCGCCGTCCTCCCATTTGCCGTTCTTCTCGGTGACGCTGGTTTGGGCTACGCGGAAGTTGACGACGGTCTTGCCGCTTGCCGTGCGCTTGGGTTCGAGATCGGAGACGAGATTGCCCATGAGGGTCATGGGAATCTGGTTGATTGTCGCCATGATTGGTCCTTTCTTTCGAATTGCGGCCCATGTGGTGGGCTTATCCTTCTCACTTCATCGTATGTCGATATTCCATGTGCCCACTCAGTCCCATGCTTGTTCTCTGAATTTGGCTTGTTGCTGGGCGGTTTATGGCTTTTCGCGCCGCGTCGAGCATTCCGCGCGCGAGGTCTTTCGCCCGGCCTGTGTCTATGAAGCTTGACGCCGATCCGAGCATGCTCAGATGAGAGGTGAAGAAATCGGCGGCTGCTTCGACTCCGGCGTCGGTGGAAGGCGCGAGTCGTCCGGCGGCGTACGCTTCGATGATCGCGTCGCCGACGGTGAATGCTCCTTCGATGATCTGGCAGCAGTCGTAGTCCTGACTGTTTGCGTAATCCTCCGCCTCGTCTGTCACGATGCTCATTTCAACCCTCCTTCTTCCGCTGGATAATTGTTCTCTGCTAGGCTTCGTGCAACCATGTCAGTCTTCCCTTTCATTCCACTTCCCTCGCCTGGTGGCCTCAGCGCAAAGCGCTTGGTAGAGCATCTGCTCCTGGATCGCGTCGGACAGCGCGCGATGCTCCTCGACGTCTCCGATGTGGTAGTCGACGATGAGGTCCGCGACGCGGTGGTGACGTTTCTGCGGGTTGAGTTCCCAGCTCATCTCCTTCGTGCAGGCCCACTTGCAGTCGAACACTGGCGAGGTCGGATCGTAGACGCGTTCGGCCGCGTCAAGGAAACCGACATCGAATTGGGCGTTGTGCGCGATGATGGTCAACGGCTCCCCCGCCGGCCAGACCTGGTCGATCCACTGGTGGAAGCGCATCATCGCCGCGCCTGCGGTCGGCATGCCCTGGAGCATGTGGTCGGTGATGCCGGTGAGGTTCGTGATGAATTCCGTCAATGGCTGCTGCGGGTCGATCAGCTGCTCGAACTTCGGCCGGCTGTTCTCGTTTCCGGGTTGCACGAACAGGGCGCCGATTTCGATGAGCGTGGCTCCTTCCTCGGGATTGAGGCCGGTGGTCTCCGTGTCGAGCATGATGTATGTGTCGATCGGCTTGTCGAGCGGTTCGATGCGGCGCGGATTGCGACGGTCGATATAACGTTCCCAATACATTTTGTTGTGTTTCCTTTCTCGTTCGGAATGGACGGAACCAAAGGTTTTTCGATGGGAGTCGATTTTTCGGAATCGGTCGAACCGATGCGAGGCCGGGGATTCAGTCAATCCTCCCTCTGGCCTTAAGGCGCCACAGAGCCGTGGGAGTGGGGCTCCATCCGTCGAGCAGCAGAATCTCGTCGTCGGTCAGAGGGGACTCCATCAGGGATATGCGGCGGGTGGCGGTCGGTGTGGCTTCCGGTCCGCCCGAAACGCGGCCGGCCATGAACAGCGGCATCCTCCTCCAGACAGTGGTTCCCAATGAGTCCAGGTCCCTTTCGTCACCGGCCATGGCTTTGGAGAAGACGAGGCCGCAGCGGTAGCCGAAGTCCGTCATGTCATGCCGGTCGGCTCGGGGACGCAGCTCCTCGCATGTGGCGTGATCGAGATACCATGCGGCCTTCTTCAGGTCCTCCACACCGTTCTTCGCCCGATGCCGGAACACGTACTTTATGGCGTTGCCGCCCGCGAACGGATACTCGCGGGTGAGGTCGAAGCATTCGAATGGCGCGTTCGTGTAATGGCTGGGATTGCTGACTGGATCGTTCTCGATCATGATTTCCCTTTCACTGGGGTGCCGGCTGGCCCATGCCTTGCCGACACCACCATTATATCACACTATTGTGATATTCCCGATTATTCTTTCGTTGTTTCGATGAAGTCGAGAAGGGCCTGCTGGTATGACGGCAGTCGTTTGCCTTCGCGTCCTTCCATGTCCTCCCACCACCACCAGCGCAGGCCGTCTTCGTCCGTCTTGCGGTTGAGCCAGCCGGTCTGCCTCGTCTTCCAGGGTGTTCCGGGTTCCGTCGGCTTGGTCTTCAGCATGATCTCCGTACGGTCCTGGGTGCAGTCCCAATCGCACCAGACCGTGCCTTCGTCCGTATGGCAGGGATAGTGGAAGCCCTCGGGCAGTCCGCCGCGTTCGAGTTCTTCCTTGAGCGCCCGTCGGACGTCCCGCCTGTCGAGTCCTTCGATCCGATGGGCCTTGTAGCGGTCGAGTCCGTACTCCACTCTTCTGGTGGTCGGGCCTGACCAGGTAGGACTGTATCCGAGTTTCTTTTCCGCATCGTCGATGTCTTCGATCATTTCCTTGATGGTCTTCCTGCGTCCGTCCACGGTGCGGTAGGACACGAACGCGTCGGCCTTGTCGTCCGGCGCGACGCCGAATTCCTCGTTGGCGTCGTTCTCCTCTTCGGGCGGCCACATCCAGGTCTGACCGGTGCGCTTGTCACGTGCGATGCCCATGCGGCCGTACTCGTTGTCCTTGAATTCGATGGCGATGCCGCTCTTCGATGGACGTTGGTCGGTGAGGGGACGGTTCGCCTTCAACGCGAGGTCGATCAGCGTGTAGATGGATGGGGTCGGATGGCCGTAATGCTGCGCACGGTAACGGTCGACGATGCCGCGAAGGCTGGTTTTGGGAAACGCTTCGTGGAGTCTTTCGATCGTCTCGTCGTCAACGGGTTTCGACGTGCCCGTGATTCCGGCCGCCTCCCACCAGATTCCCATGGTACCCTGGTCCCACTTGTGGGCCTCTCCCCACTGGAAGCGCGCGAGATGTTCGATGTCGATTTCCAGACGCTTCTGGAAAAGCAGATTCCCTCCGATGATGACGGTCTCCCGTCCGAGCGAGTTCAACCGGTATCGCAGCGGGACCTTCACGTCCAAGGTTTCGCCGGTCGGGAAGACGACGTGGGCGACGCACGGCTCCGCGCCCTTGTCCAGCATGGAGAAGACCTCCCGCAAGTTCCTGATGGTAGCTCGTGGCGCGACCGCGCATGGGTGGCGGTTTCCGGTTTCGCTGTCGATGATGTAGTACATTTTGATTCCCTTTCACTGTGGGGGTGGCGGCTGGCCTATGCCTTGCCGACACCCCAAGTATATCACACATGTGTGATATTTTGCAAGTGTCTTCCTACTTTTCCAGAGCCCAATCGGCGGCCTTGCCGGTCTCCTTGAGTCCGATGGCCTGGCGTGCCCCGTCCTGTCTTCCGTGCCGGTAGGCCGACTGGCTGGATCCCGTGGGCTTGGAGAGTTTCGGCCGACTGTCGCTGAAGGTGACGTGTTTTTCGACCCATTGGTCGACCTGGCTGCCGCGGACGGTGACGAGTTCCCTGCCGGCGCCGTCCGATTCCATCTCCCGCCGGAGGATTGCGTATCTGCGGGCGATCTCCTCCTGGAATCCGCGGTAATAGCCGTTCCTCCATGCCGCGTTCGCTTTCGCGCGTGGTGTCGTCCTGGCCCGTTCCCGCCACATGGCAGCTCGGCTGGTCTCCATAGCCGTCCAGATGGCTTCGGTCTTGTCCACGTCGGAGCGGGCTCCGTAAATGCTGATGGAGCAGACGACGTTCCGTCCGTTCCCGGCCCGCCGCCATCCGTATGACGCCCGGCATCGGTTTCCCAGTGCGACGATGTTGGCGAGTTCGGCCATGTACCAGTTGCATGGGTTGGCTTCCAGGTGGATCATACGGCGGATGATCTCGATTGCGTCGTGGTCCTCTTCGAGCTGCCATTCCTCGATGGCGTGCCGGTCCATGAGCCTTTGGGCCTGTTCGAGGGCTATGCGCTGCTCGTTGTCGGACGCTGCGGGATCGTTGGCTATCGCCAGCAGTCTGCGCACTCGTTCCATGATTCGTTCGGCGTCCATCGTTCTCCTTTCCGAAGGTCAGTTGATGGCGAGGTTGATGGTGATGATGGGCTTGTCGATGCTGGGAATGCCGTCCACCGGCCAGTCGATGCCGGCCTTGCGGAGGATTTCATTGACGCAGGTGCTGTGCGCCGAAACCAATTCCCACTGCCAGCACTGGCGGTTGCACATTCCGTAGCAGCGGTCCCACAGCATGTATCCGAGATCGTCCATGGCGGGCTTGGATTGGTTGAGCAGGTCGCGCAGGGCGAGGACGCTTGCGCGTTCGCCGGCTTCGAGGATGACGGCCTTGCGCCACGTCATGCCGGTGACCCAGCCGCCGCCGTCCACGACGTCGACGCTCTTCTCAAGGGTGACGGTCAGCTTGTAGTTGCACATTTTTCCTGCTCCTGTTTCTCTTGCTCCGTATGTTCACGGGCGTCCGACCCGATATGGAGGCCGGACGTTTTTCTTTTCAGTCGTCGATGGCGTCTTCGAGATGGCAGATGGCGTTCGCCTCGTCGCCCCAGCCGGCGTCGCAGAAGTATTCGTACTCCCCCGCCTCGTTCCTGGTGGTCCAATAGCCTTCCTCGCCGTCGATGCCGTTGGCGTTCTCGACCCACCAGTATTCCCGACCGCCGTCCACGGTCGCGTGAAGCTGGACGTCCCACCTGCCGTACAGGCCCTTCACTTCGATGTTCCTCGGCTTGGACTGCCGTTCGTATGCGCAGTGGTTCATGTTCGTGTCTCCTTGGATGAAACCGGTCCCTGATTTTTTCTTTTGGACCGTTTGGTCGAGCGATAGCGTTAGCCGTCGGAACGTCCGCGAGCACGCCGAACGCCAGTTCGGTATCGCGTGGCGCGGACGCTCCGGCGGTTACGATCCTTGCCGTAGGCAAACGGCCCAAAAGAAAATAAAAAGGGTCGCGGCGCGCTGGGCGCCGCTCCATTTCCCTCCGGCCGGGCCGCGGCCTCCGTGGCGCGGTTTGGCCATTATTGGGTCCGGGAACCGGTTCCCGGCGCGTGGAGTCCAGAGGACGTTAGCCGTCCTCTGGCCGCCGGAGGCACCCGCCCGCGATGTCCCGCGGGCGGATTCGGGCTTGCCTGTCTAACCGTCGATTTGCTGGCGGAGTTTTTCTATCTCTCTGGAGAGGATGGCGAGGAATTCCCGGTAGGTTTCAAGTTCGACCGCCATGTCGATGGCTTCGGCCTCCAGTTCGAAATGGCAGTCGCCGTCATCGGTGAATGTGATGTCGGGGAAGTCGAACCATTGCCAGCTGTAACCGTCTGGGTCGCCATGCCATCCGTCTTTGGTTTTGACAAGCGTGTAATGTTCCGTTCCTTCGTACTTTTCGGAAGTATCGGACAGCCTGCGGTCCGAATTTTCGTCGATGTCGCTCATAATGCGGCTCCTTTGATTCCGCCGGTTTGCAAGGGAATAATCCGGAGGTCGGCGGAACTCCCTCCGGCCCGCCATGTCGGCGGAATGCGTCTCTAATAGGAGTTGGTCGCATGGCCGATGATGACGCGTGGACGATCGGTGCCGTAGCGCAAGCGGCGTAGAGAGGCTCGGATCCGGAATGAGAGCGCGTACGCTCCCGCGGGGATGATGAAGATGAGGACTTCGACCAGTCCGCCGACGAGTTCGGCGCGGGATGTAGGGTCCGCCATGAGTTCGTTGAATGCTTCGAGCATTGTTGTCCCTTTCGTTCTGGGGGTTTCGGCTGGCCTATGCCTTGCCGATAACCCCCATTATATCACAGTATTGTGATATTTTCCGGTTGTGGCTTGTCTTTTTCAACGGTTTCCGTGTTTTTTCGCGGGTGCGGGCATGCCGTAGACTTCTCGCACCAGTGGCCCGAGGGGGCGGCTCGCCCTGAGCAGGGCGCGCAGGTCGTTCTCTTCGATGGGTTTTTCGCCGTGCCCGTCGGTCTTGAGCTCGCGGAAGGTGCAGGTGTTGACCCCGTCGTGGTGGACGCCGACGTATCTCAGGTCGTCGTGGCCGTCGATCTTCCAGGTCTCGTATTCCATACCGGTCCATGGGCTGTCGGAGATGATGTCGCCGATGTTGTCGAACCTCACGACGCTGGCGATGGTGCGGCTGCCGTTCCAGAGTCCGGCCTTGCCGAGGATGATGACGGGATGCGCGAGCTCGAGGTGACGCAGGTTGTCCCGCTCGTCGGCACGGTATTCAGTGTTGAGGTCGTCCGCGGCGATACGGACGTTCGCGTCGTATTCGTCGATGGATTCGATGGCTTCGACGAGTCGCTGCGGGGCCGGCAGTTCGCACTCCCCCACGACGTATTTCCATGCCTTTTCGAGGATGACGTCCACACCGTACGTCGCGTCCGCCATGGTCTCTTTCGGGTTTTCGGCCATGGCCGTGGCGAGGTGCGCCGCCTCCTGCTTCCAGTCGTCGATGATGGCGTCGATCTGGTCGGTGTCGTTGGTCCAGATGATGTTCTGCTGCATGATGTCGCTCCTTGATGTCCTGTCGGTCCCTGAATTTTTTTCTTTTGGACCGTTTGGTCGAGCGATAGCGTTAGCCGCCGGAACGTCCGCGAGCACGCCGAA
>ERZ772902.291-NODE-291-length-60101-cov-20.233771_pt1 | contig 60101 bp, 49 predicted proteins | sample MGYA00511470_ERZ772902 | MGnify/ENA primary metagenome ERZ772902 (study PRJEB29015, sample SAMEA2737717) | human gut metagenome | biome: human gut; feature: human-associated habitat; material: faeces | place: China | collected 2012 ... | reverse complement strand
GGTTACCCCAGATAGAAGAACATCCTGTTGCGTTAGAGATGTACATCTGCTCACCGAAGAGCTGTGTAATAAGTCTAGCGTAAGATGTCTCAGCACATCCTGCACATGAGCCTGAGAACTCAAGGAGTGGCTGGTTGAACTGTGATCCCTTAGGTGTTGTATCAACCATTCCGGCATCTGTCTTCTTAGAAACGTTAGCTACTAAGTAATCAAATACTGGCTGCTCTGCTGCCTGAGACTCCTGTGGCTGCATTGAGATAGCTGCTGTAGGACAAACTGTGATACACTCACCACATCCCATACAGTCAAGTGGAGATACGCTCATTGTATACTTGTAAGCGCCTGCCTTTGGCTTCATATCAGCAACCTTCATGTTGTCAGGAGCTGCCTTTACTTCGTCATCTGTAAGTAAGAATGGACGAATTGTAGCGTGAGAACATACAAATGCACAGTTGTTACACTGGATACACTTCTCTGGATCCCACTGTGGAACTGTAACGGCTGTTCCTCTCTTCTCGTATGCAGAAGCACCTGTTACATACTGTCCGTCTGCCTTGTCAGCGAATGCTGAAACCGGAAGGCTGTCTCCATCCATCTTAGCGATTGGATCAAGGAGCTCGTTAACAAGCTTAACAACCTCTGGACGTCCTGTGCGCTCTGCCTTAGGAGCATCTGCCTCTGGATTCTTCCAAGACTCAGGAACCTCTACCTTATGTACAGCGTCAACACCGGCATCGATAGCCTTGTAGTTCATCTCTACTACTGCGTCACCCTTCTTTGAGTATGACTTCTTAGCAGCAGCCTTCATGTACTCTACAGCCTTATCGATAGGCATTACGTCAGCAAGCTTGAAGAATGCAGACTGGAGAATTGTGTTAGTTCTCTTACCCATTCCGATCTCGATAGCCTTGTCGATAGCGTTGATTGTGTAAAGCTGAATGTTGTTATCAGCGATATATTTCTTAGCGTCAGCGTTAAGGTGATGAGCAAGCTCTTCATCTGACCACTGACAGTTGATCATGAATACTCCGCCCGGCTTAACATCCTGAACCATCTTCATGCCCTGGATAACATATGCAGGGTTGTGGCATGCTACGAAGTCTGCCTGGTTGATGTAGTATGGGCTTCTGATTGGGTTGTCACCAAATCTCAAGTGAGAAATTGTAACACCACCAGTCTTCTTTGAGTCATACTGGAAGTATGCCTGGATGTATTTGTCTGTGTGGTCACCGATGATCTTTGTAGAGTTCTTGTTAGCACCTACAGTACCATCTCCGCCGAGACCCCAGAACTTGCACTCTTTTGTACCAGGTGCAGATGTGATAGGAGCTGGCTTAACCTCTGGAAGTGAAAGATTTGTAACATCATCCACGATTCCAATTGTAAATCTGTGCTTAGGAGCATCCTTCTCAAGCTCTGTATATACAGCAAATACTGAAGAAGGTGGTGTATCCTTAGATCCTAATCCGTAACGTCCGCCTACTAATACAACATCGTTCATTCCTGCTTCACGAAGTGTTGTAGCAACGTCTAAGTATAATGGCTCACCAAGTGATCCTGGCTCTTTTGTACGGTCTAATACAGCGATCTTCTTTGCTGTCTTTGGAATAGCATTAAGAAGAGCCTCTGAAGACCATGGACGGTAAAGACGTACCTTAATAAGTCCGACTTTCTCTCCCTTTGCTGTTAAGTAATCGATTACTTCCTCAGCTACATCATTGATAGAACCCATAGCGATGATTACACGATCAGCGTCAGGTGCTCCGTAGTAGTTGAATAATTTGTAATCTGTACCAAGCTTAGCATTAACCTTGTCCATGTACTTCTCAACAACTGCTGGAAGCTCATCATAGAACTTGTTACATGCCTCTCTATGCTGGAAGAAGATATCTCCGTTCTCGTGTGATCCACGAGCTGCTGGATGCTCTGGGTTAAGAGCGTGTGCTCTGAATTCAGCAACTGCATCCATTGGACACATCTCTTTGAGATCTTCATAATCCCACTTCTCGATCTTCTGAATCTCATGAGAAGTACGGAATCCATCGAAGAAGTTGATGAATGGAACCTTTCCCTCAAGTGCTGCACAGTGTGCAACCGGTGAAAGATCCATAACCTCCTGTGGATTTGTCTCACAAAGCATTGCGAAACCAGTCTGACGACAAGCATATACATCACTGTGATCACCGAAGATATTCAGTGCATGTGAAGATACTGTACGAGCTGATACGTCAAATACGCAAGGAAGATTCTCACCTGCGATTTTGTACATATTAGGGATCATAAGTAAAAGTCCCTGTGAAGCTGTAAATGTTGTAGTAAGTGCACCAGCTGCAAGAGATCCGTGAACTGTACCAGCGGCACCTGCCTCAGACTCCATCTCAACTACCTTTACAGTGCTTCCGAAAATGTTCTTCTGTCCTGCTGCTGACCACTGATCAACTGTATCAGCCATTGGGCTAGAAGGTGTGATAGGATAGATTCCGGCAACCTCTGTGTAGGCATATGCTACATGAGCGGCAGCGGTATTTCCATCCATCGACTGTTTTGCTCTAGACATGATATTTCCTCCTGTAAAATAAATGTTCAATTATAGACATGAATCAGAATGTCTCTACATACTAGTTTAGTTTGTGCGCTGCAAAAAATCAAGTTTTTTTAGCAATACATTGTACAAAAACCCTAAAATATTTATTAACAAGGTAAAATTTATGTACAAAAGGGCACAATGGCTATAAATCGTCTGTAAAACACTTGCAAAATACTGGTTTTACGTTAAAATAGAAACGATGTGTTACAGAAACGAACAGGTTATTAAATAAGAAAGGATTGAATAAAGACAAAATGATTAGTGCAAACAATATTACATTAAGAATTGGTAAAAAAGCTTTATTTGAGGATGTCAACATAAAATTCACAGAGGGAAACTGCTACGGACTTATTGGTGCAAACGGCGCCGGCAAGTCTACATTTTTAAAGATTCTCTCAGGACAGCTTGAGCCTACAAGCGGTGATATCGCAATCACTCCGGGACAGAGACTGTCATTCTTACAGCAGGATCACTTCAAGTACGATGAGTTTACAGTACTTGATACGGTTATCATGGGTAATAAGCGTCTCTATGATATCATGAAGGAGAAGGAAGCCATCTATATGAAGGAGGATTTCTCAGACGAGGACGGAATCCGTGCCAGCGAGCTTGAGGCTGAGTTTGCCGATATGGACGGTTGGAATGCTGAGTCGGATGCAGCTACTCTCTTAAACGGTCTCGGTGTACCTACTGATGATCACTACACCCTGATGGCAGATCTGCCGGGTGCAGTAAAGGTCAAGGTGCTTCTCGCACAGGCACTGTTTGGAAATCCTGACATACTACTTCTCGATGAGCCTACCAACCACTTAGACCTCGATGCCATCTCATGGCTTGAGGAATTCCTCATCAATTTCGAGAATACAGTCATCGTTGTATCCCATGACAGATACTTCCTCAACAAGGTCTGCACGAACATCGCCGACATGGATTACGGTAAGATCCAGCTCTACGCAGGAAACTATGATTTCTGGTATGAATCAAGCCAGCTTATTGTCCGTCAGATGAAGGAAGCAAACAAAAAGAAAGAGGAAAAGATCAAGGAGCTGCAGGAATTTATCCAGCGTTTCTCTGCCAATGCCTCTAAATCAAAGCAGGCTACATCAAGAAAGCGTGCCCTTGAAAAAATCCAGCTTGATGAAATACGTCCATCAAGCCGTAAATACCCATACATTGATTTCCGTCCTGAGCGTGAAATCGGAAACGATGTGCTCTTTGTAGAGGGCATCTCAAAAACCATCGATGGTGTAAAGGTTCTGGATAATATCTCATTCACTGTCAACCACGATGACAAAATCGCATTTGTCGGTGGAAACGAGCTTGCAAAAACAACTCTGTTTAAAATCCTTGCCGGAGAGCTTGAACCTGACGAGGGCTCATATAAATGGGGTGTCACAACCAGCCAGTCATACTTCCCAAAGGACAATACCGCAATCTTTGATACTGATGAGCTCATCGTTGACTGGCTCACACAGTACTCAGAAATCAAGGACGCCACATATGTGCGAGGTTTCCTTGGCCGTATGCTCTTTGCCGGCGAGGATGGCGTAAAGAAAATGCGTGTACTCTCCGGAGGAGAAAAGGTTCGTGTACTGCTCTCCCGCATGATGATCATGGGAAGCAATGTGCTCATGTTCGATGAGCCTACAGACCACCTCGACATGGAGTCAATCACAGCATTAAACAACGGAATGATAAAGTTCCCTGGAGTAATCCTCTTTGCCTGCCGTGACCACCAGGTAGTCCAGACAACAGCCAACCGAATCATAGAATTCCTGCCAAACGGTTCAATGATCGACAAGATCACAACCTACGATGAATATCTTGAGAGCGATGAGATGGCACGTAAACGTCAGGTCTACTCAATGAGCGAGGACGATGAAAACGACAACTAAACGCTAATTAATTAAAAAGAAGCATCCCAAACCGGGATGCTTCTTTTATTAAGCCGTAAAGTGAGGTGGGTGATTCCCAGCCTGTCTTTGACTATAAAAACATATTATAATTATATCCACTGTTATAGGCCTGTGTATACCTTCCATTGGCGCCATACGTGTTAGTCTTTTCTGCCTCATTCTTTGCGGCATACTCAAGCATTGAAGCCTTGCTTGCCACTGCGTAAGCATAAGAGCCATTCCCCTTAAAAAGTGCATCAACCTTAGTCGAATCAGCCTTTTTAAAGGTATCCTCGTCCACAGACAGCTTGCCGGACTTGGAATCCACTGTGATTCCCACCTTAGCAAGCGACTTTGAATTTATATCTGTAAGTGACTTCATAGACTCAAGATTTCTCGAAATCTGCTTTGTCTCGGAATCATCCGCAGCATTAATGAGGCTGTTGTAATCAGACACAAAAGCTGACACCTTCTTGTACGTAGCATCTGTATCGTCCTTGCGGCTGTTTTTGTAAAGGGCCTGCGCCGACTTTACCATGTCCTCTGACTCCGACTCGATGGACGTAAGTGTCTTCGCTGAATCTTTAGATGTAGAAACAGATGATGAGACAAGAGACTGGGCTTTTGAATTAAGGTTATTTCCATAATATGACTTGAGAAGCTTGAAATAGCTGCCACTTCTAATGCCGCTATATGTAGTCATATCCATATTTGCAATAAAAGACGATGCTGCATTGTTGCTTCTACTGCTGCTAAAGCCGGAAAACAGTGTGGATATGGATGACGAATCCCACATTCCTATTCCTCTCATAGTATCACTCCTTTGATAATCATGTAATCCGTTACCTTCTATATATTTTTAATATAGACGCTTTTCCAATTTATGTCAAGATAATATCTGCCGGTATTACCCAGCCCGGTATTACTAACATATGAGCCGTTATTGTCGTCCTTTATATATCCTCTATCTGCCAGTCAACAGGCTCCACTCCATGTTCCTTAAGAAACTCATTGGCTTTACTAAAATGCTTGCATCCAAAAAAGCCTCTGTAAGCCGACAGCGGGCTTGGATGCGGTGCTGTCAATATCAGATGCTTTGGATTTGTAAGCATAGGAATCTTCGACTGCGCCGGACGGCCCCAGAGCATATACACTATAGGTCTGTCCTGCTCATTTACAGCCTCTATGATTGCATCCGTGAACTTCTCCCAGCCGTGCCCCTGATGCGAGTTGGCCTGATGAGCCCTGACGGTGAGTACCGTATTTAAAAGTAAAACACCCTGGTCAGCCCATTTCTTCAGGTATCCATTATTCGGGATATCACACCCTAAATCGTCGTGCAGTTCCTTGTAGATATTCTGCAGTGATGGTGGAATATCCTTCTGAGACGGAAGCACAGAAAATGACAATCCATGTGCCTGATTGACATTGTGGTACGGATCCTGTCCGAGGATGAGCACCTTCACCTTGTCAAGTGGTGTAAAATGCATGGCATTAAATATGTCATCTGCCGGAGGATATACCACATGTGTGGCATATTCATCTCTCACAAAATTGTACAAATCCCTGTAATACGGTTTTTTAAACTCGGCTCCCACAGCCTTTGCCCACTCGCCGTCAAGCATACTCATAATTCTTTATCTCCCGCCTATCTTCTGACTGACACACCTTTATCTGCCAGATAATTCTTTAAATCCATAATTTCAAGCTCCTTGTAATGAAAAAGTGAAGCTGCAAGCGCTGCGTCCGCCTTTCCCTCTGTCAGAGCCTCGTAAAAATGCTCCTTTGCGCCTGCTCCACCCGATGCTATAACCGGAACCGAAACATTATCGGCAATAAGCCTTGTAAGCTCGATATCGTAGCCATCCTTTGTGCCGTCACAGTCCATGCTTGTAAGAAGTATCTCTCCTGCTCCAAGCTGATTTGCCTTAACAGCCCACTCAATGGCATCAAGACCTGTATCTATGCGGCCTCCGTTCTTGTATACATTCCAGCCGCTTCCGTCAGCACGGCGTCTTGCATCGATTGCCACAACCACACACTGACTGCCAAACTTGTCAGCAGCATCGCTGATAAGCCTCGGTGTGTTTATGGCACTTGAATTTATAGAAATCTTGTCCGCTCCCTCTCTAAGCAGTGCCTTAAAATCATCGACTGTTCTGATGCCGCCTCCCACAGTGAACGGTATAAAAACCTTTTCAGCGACCTTTCTGACCATATCCACAACAGTATTTCTGTTGTCGCTTGATGCTGTTATATCCAGAAAAACCACCTCATCTGCGCCTGCCTTATCGTAAGCAGCTGCAATCTCAACCGGGTCACCTGCATCTCTTAAATTGACAAAATTTATGCCCTTCACAACACGTCCGTTATTCACATCCAGACATGGGATTATTCTCTTCGTAAACATATTATGCCTCCCCTATCCCTGCAAAATTCTTAAGTATCGAAAGTCCGACTGTGCTGCTTTTTTCCGGATGGAACTGGCAGGCGAACACATTATTTTTCTCTACGGACGCATGAATGTGTGTACTGTACTCTGTCGTTGCTGTGACAATTGCTTCATTAGTGGCTTTCAGATAGTACGAATGCACAAAATATACATACGGATGCTCTGAAAGACCTTTAAACAACCTTCCATTGTTCTGTAAATCAAGTGAATTCCAGCCTATGTGAGGTATTTTAAGTCCTTCCTTATCAGGTATGCGAAGTATCTGTCCGTCAAGCACATGAAGCCCCTCAACGCCCTGACTCTCATCGCTTCCCTCAAATAATAGCTGAAGACCCAGGCATATGCCAAGAAATGGCTTGTCCATGTCACAAACCTCGTGAATCACCTTGTCCAGCTCGTATTTTTTAAGCGAATCCATTGCATCTCCAAAAGCTCCTACTCCGGGAAGTATTACCTTATCGGCATTTAAAATCTCATGCCTGTCTCTGGTCACAATACTCTCCTCGCCTATAGCTGTAAGAGCCTTTTGTACGCTTCGCAGGTTGCCTGCTCCATAGTCAATGATTGCTATCATATCATTTTGTCTCCTCTTTAATGCCTAATTCATTTAATTTCTGTGTCAGTGCCAGTGTATAGTCATCTCTATCATCTATATTATATAGAGCAATGGCATCATCATATGATAAGCCATACTGACTGCTCAGGGTATCAGAAATAATGTTTTTTAGCTGCTCAAGCTGCAGCTCACATCCGTATTCCTTTGCGTTTTCTGCATTTACAGCACATCGGCCAGCCGCACATACTAAGGAATCCGCTGCCATGGTTACATATCCTGAATCACTAAAGCTCTTATATGCATCATATTTGCCTGATACTGATGCAAGCACCGACAGCTTATTGTACAACTGCTTATCTTCACCCGAAAGCTTCAAGCCACTCAGCCTGCTGTATGCCTTTGTATACAGCTCTATTGAATCAGCTTTATTCTGACCTATATCAGCTATTGCCTGATTGTACGTATTCTGAGCATCAGTCACTTTGGAGTTGTTTCCGAGCAAAAAGGTGCATATGAGAACAAACACAACTATCGACATAACAAATACCCAGATTACTATAACAGGTCCCTTAGGAAGCTTAGGTCCCTTCTCCCATCCAATGCGCTCCTTCTTTTCCTTTGGAGCCTTTGGCTTTTTTTCTTTTTTAGGTTTTTTTGGCTTCTTTTCTTTTTTAGGCTTTTTGCCCTTTTTTGGCTTATCTGATGCTTTGTTTGGCTCTCCGTTAGCATCCAGCGCTTCAAGTATCTGTTTATTTTCATCCGAGAGCATCTGTGCGTCAGTTTCTGTGCCATCCGCCATGCCCTGTGTATCTGTAACGTCATCTGACTGTGGCTCTTTTGTAAAAAATGATATTATCTTTTTAAAAAGGCTCTTTTTTTCCGTACCTTGCGCATCAAGCTCTCCATCAGTCGTCTCATGTGCCTTCATCTGACGGCTTGCATAATCATCTATATCATTCCCTGTCTCACCGGTTTTTCCTTCAAGCAGATCACCGATATTATCCAGACCATCACTATCGAGTATGTCAAGTATATCCTTTGATGCATTTCCTGCCAGGTCCGGCTCTCCTATTTCTTCAACCATCTGAGGTTCATTTGTTATTATACTCTCCGGAGTCTCCTCCTGTTTGGGATTCTCAGCCATTTCCGGCATGTTTGCATCCATCATCTCTATCCCAGAATCTGCCGGTGTAAAATTAAATACCGCATCGCTTAGATTATCGTCTGCTTTGTTTTCCTGTTTATCTCCCTGAGTCTCCTGTTCCTTCATCCTGCGGTCAAACTCAGTGAGCATATCATCAAGTGAAGCATCCTTGTCATCAGGAGCCGGAGTCTGTACATTAAGAGCCTGACCCTTGGCCTGCTCATTCTCCCTCTCAAGTTCCTTTTCAAAGTTCGACAGATACTCATCATATGTCTCATTTTCAAGCTCGTCCTCAAACTTTTTGAGGAATTCATCCTGATCAGCCCCAGACATCTTCGTATCTGTATCCTGCAGTTTGTTCATTGAATCCAGCAAATTGTCCAGATAGTTTTCTGTCGATTTATCGCTCATTAGTATTCTCCATCTATAATCCATTAAAGGGTGCAGCTAAACAAGCCACACCCCCTTGTATCTAAATATATTATGCTTTATCAATCAGCTTGTCAATCGCCTCTACAAGCTTTCCGATTTCAGGCTTTGTAAGCTGTGCGTCTGCTCCAAGCTGTTCACCCTTTTTCCTCATCTCTTCATTTACCAGTGAAGAGAATATGATAACCGGTATATCTCTAAGCTCTGCATCTGATTTTACAAGCTTTGTGAGTCTGTGTCCATCCATGAGCGGCATCTCAATATCAGTTATAATGCAGTCAAGATGCTTTGTAATATCGCCCTTTGCCTGCATAGCCTTTATCACATCCCAGGCCTCCTGACCATTCTCTTCCACTATGAGATTGGTATATCCCGACTTCTTAAGGCACTCGGTGATGAGCTTTGACAATAAAGCCGAATCCTCTGCGATAAGAATTGTAGCATCACTCCTATCTCTTGCCTCCATCTCATCGATATCATTAACCCTAAGTCCTGTCTGCGGACTAATAGAAGCAACTATAGCCTCAAAATCAAGGATAACTATAAGCCTGTCATCCATTTTGATAACACCGGTAGCAGTGCTGCCATGCTCGCCCGTCAGTGTCTCGTCCGGCTTTATGATATTCTCCCACGATACACGGTGTATACCGATAACCTGATCTACATGAAATGCCACATTGAGTTTGTTAAAATTCGTAATGATAAATAAGCCCTTTTCATCCGTCTGTGGCAGATTAAGACAATTCTTTAAATTGATAACCGTAATCATTGTGTCACGTGGCATAAATATTCCCTCAACACTCGGATGAGTATTCGGAACAGGAGTGACTGGCATATATTGCAAAATCTCTCTGATCTTTGCGACATTGATTCCGTAGTGATTGTCTCCCAACGTGAATTCAAGCACCTCAAGTTCGTTTGTTCCTGACTCCAATAATATGTTCGTATCCATAATACAACCTCCACCTCTTAGTAATCTAAGTATATCATATGTTTTATAATTCAATCAAACTTTTTTCGTTATCTTTTATAACCGACATCTTGATACTGTCACATGCTGTACCCTGAGGTATCTTGAAAAGCAGCACCACATCAACCGCATCGTGCGCCTTTACGGTTCCCTGAAAAGTATTAAGGGAATATGTAAGGAATGTGCCCTCAGCCGTGTATTCCTTTCCATCGGGGAAAGTAGCCTTATATGTCCTGGCATTGCCAAACATATCAACATTTATATCCTCGTCTGTCGGATTTTTAAGAGTGAATTTCATAACCGCAAAAGTATTACCGCTTCCTGCCGTCATAGAATAGTATGAGCCCTCATTGTACACATCTGACTCGTTTACTCCATCATATGTAATTTCAAGGCTGCCGTAGCCTGTTGCCTCGGCAAGTGACACCTTCTTTTCCTGCGTGGCAGAAGGCTCTTTCTGCGAATTACTGCTCTTATCATTTCCGGCTTCAGATGTCTTATTATCCTGCGAAAGTGAATTATCAGGTGACGCCTCGTCCACTTTCTCAGTGTCCTCCATATCTCCACGTTTCTCCGTAGCGTTAGTCATGCCATCCTGCTGGTATATATTGTGTTTTGCAACAACATATGCTGAATAATTAGCGATAAGGCTTTGTTCCGCATCAGTCATATCATATAATTTTGTTCCGCAGCCTGTCAACGTTATAATTGCTGTAAATGCCACAGCTGCCATTTTTATATTTCTTCCCATCATTGCAATAAACCCATTCTTATTCTATGACTTTTATCCTAATAATACATATAGTAACACATTTATTGATTGTTTGCAATAAATAACTCAAGTTCAAACCAGAATTCTACACCATCCTTGTGATTTATGACACCATACCCTCTGTGATGCAGTTCCATAATGGCCTTTACTATAGACAGTCCTATGCCGCTTCCGCCATATTCCCTTGTTCTGGCCTTGTCCACCTTATAGAACTTATTCCATATATTGTCTATATCCGTTTCCGGTATAGGCTCTCCCGTGTTAAACACACTGACCCTCACGTGATCGCTGTACATGCTGTATGATACGGTAATAGTACCACCTCTTGTGCAGTGATTTATCGCATTGCTGATATAGTTTGTCACAACCTCTTCAATCTTGTATATATCACCGCTCACATATACGGAATCGGTGCGGTCAAACTCAATTGCAGCCTCATTTTTCTGTGCCAGAAGCTTAGATGAGTCTATAACCCCTCTGACAAGCGGTGTCAGATCAAACCTTGTCATCTCAAGCACATCGCTGCCATCCTCCAGATGATTGAGAGATAAAAGCTTCATAACCATACGGTTCATCTTGTCAGTCTCGTCCATGATGACATCACAGTAGAAGTTACGGCTCTCATCATCGTCATTTACGACCTCCTTGAGCCCCTCAGCATAGCCTGAGATCAGAGCAAGCGGAGTTTTTAACTCATGTGACACATTTGACAAAAACTCCTTTCTCATCTCATCAATCTCTTCTTTTTTCTTTATATCACGCTGTAATTCATTGTTTGCCACCTTTAGTCTTGTGATGGTCTGCTCAAGTGTCTGCGACAGCTCATTCATATGCTCACCAAGCACATAAAGCTCCTTTGCACTGTTTTCCGTATCAATGTACTTCGCATCAAAATCAAGCTTCGCCATCCTTGTCGACAGCTCAGTCATATTTCTTATCGGCCTGGTCATGTTGCGAGCAACAATATATGCCATAAACACTCCCACAACAATAGCAGCCACTCCACCTATTGCAAAAAAGCGGTTCGATATGGACACGCTCTCCTTAATGCTCTCAAGCGGTGTCTTCATGTATACAAAGTTACCGTCAATCAGTCTGTTATTTATGATAATATACTCTGTCCCCAGCCTTTTATCCTTCTGCCTTGTCATATTCAGGTTGTTGTAGTCTGCCGAATACGACGACATGCTTGCCTCCAAAAGCAGCTGGAATATTTCCTGATTGTCAGTGGTTCCCTCAATTATGACCTTACCGTATTTATTGAACACAACCGCATCTATATTGGCGCCAACGCATTTCTTTTCAAATGCTACAGCAAACGTATCATCTGAAAGTTTGTCATTTTTTGCAGCCAAGTCCACCATTTTGTATACAGCAAGCATCTCTTTTTCCTTGTTAAATACATAATACTTTTCCAGCAGTGTGTTATTAGCCATCCAGAACACGCCTACTATCAGAAGTACAATGAATGAAATCACAAGCGTAAGCTGCGTGGATAGCGTTTTTTTCTTCTTCATGATGACACCTCTTATCCCGAATCCATTAGTCCTAAGCTTAACACTTACTGTATCTCGAACTTATATCCCACACCCCAGACAGTCTTTATAAAGTCGCCTTTAGCGCCCATCTTGCTTCTTAATTTCTTCACATGTGTATCAATAGTCCTCGCATCGCCAAAATAATCATAGCTCCACACACTGTCAAGTATGCGCTCCCTGGTAAGCGCAATTCCCTGATTGTTCATAAAGTAATCCAAAAGCTCAAATTCCTTTACCGAAAGTTCAATATTCCTGCCATCAATAGCTACAGTGTGTGCCGTCTTATCCATGACAATACCACCGGCCTCGCTTATTACTGCCTCCTTGCCCAGTTTATTCGCCCTGCGAAGGAGAGCATTTACCCTGGCCACCAGTATCTTTGGAGAAAATGGCTTTGAAATGTACTCATCAGCACCAATGTCAAAGCCGTTTAATTCATCACGCTCATCACCCTTAGCTGTAAGCATAATAATCGGCACCTTTGAAGTCTGTCTGATTTCACGGCATACCTCAAAGCCATTTATCCTTGGCATCATTATATCGAGCACCAGCAGTGCTATGTCCTTCTGCTGATAAAATATGTCAAGTGCCTCCTCGCCGTCTCCGGCCTCAAGTACCTCGTACCCTTCCCTTGCAAGGAAATCATGCACGAGCTTTCTCATCCTGCTCTCGTCATCTACCACAAGTATCTTTATTTTGTCCACTCTGTTGCATCCTGCCTTTCATCCAGTGCTTTTTCCCTCTCTTCTACTGCCTTTTCCCTTTTTTCAAGCTCCTTCTGCCAGTTTTCATATTTGTCTATCAGCTCATTCTCGTAGTCCACCACATACGGACTGTGTCCACTCACATATGTGATGCCAAACATAACAGCTATGGCAGCCGATAATACAATAGTAAAAAACAATGCCACATGGAACTTTTTCTTATAGCCTTCCGTCTGTTTTTTTACCTCGACAACCGCTTTTTTATCCTCAGGAATATAAATCGGACGGATATCCTCATTCTTGATATAGGGAATCGTATGCAGATATTCCTGCAGTTCAACAAGAAACGATAGCCCTACAGGAGTAAAAAAATACCCCGGCTTGTTAAGCCTTAAATACAGCTTGTATACCGTATCCGGGTCAGACATATCAGTCTGATCCTTTATATATCGTATTCCGTCACTTTCTTTTTTTGCCTGCCTTGCCTCTTCCTTTGTCTGAAACTCAAACCCATCAACTACATACATCATATTCCCTCTTTCTAATCATCGCGCTCTGCAATCTCACCCGAACGATATGCCGCAATGAGATGCTTTAGATCAGCTATCTTTTCCTTCATCTTTATTCCGACATCCGTATCTCCGACAAGTATTCTCTTATCAAGTACTTCTACAGCCTCACGCCTTGATACGATATCCCTCTCATCCCTTACTGCCGTCTCCGGTGATTCAAACGGCTCATGTGCTGTCAATGTCAGCCCATATGAATTGTAAATCAGGGTATACCCCGCGATGCCTGTCCGCCTGCGGTACGCCTTTGAAAAACCACCATCTATGACTATCACTCTGCCGTCGCACTTCACAGGGCTTTCACCTCTTAATCTGTGCACAGGAACATGTCCGTTTATGATATGGTCTCTTTTATCATGCAAACCAAACTCCTCTAGTATACGCTGCGCACACTCAGGCTTGTTTATATAGTCATAATAAAAGTTTTTCTTTTCTATTTTCATGTCATCGTCATCTATAAAATATCTCTCAAACGTAGCCATCTTATTTCTGCCATAAAGCGGAGAATATGGTGCTGTCCATATGTACCACATGATATCGCTGCCCTTTTGTCTTTCCAGCCTGTCATCCGAGAAAAAAGCCTTTCTGACGTAAGTCTCCAGTATATCAAACAAAGCTTTGCCACTATACTCTTTACCGTAGATATTTACCTTTGCGAAGCTTCCGTCCTCCTCCATCGGGATGCATCCGTGGAAAAGCAGATTGCCATTATATACCTTGTACATGCTGCCTCTTTTAAGCAGCAGCCCAACGTGGTTTTTAAGCTTCTCGCAATGAATAAACGAGCTCCTGAGCCTCTGTATGACTTCCTCTTCCCCCTCTGTCAGCCTGTAAGGATCAGCCGGGTCAATTGTCGGAAAGCTTGTATCAAGCAGCTTATAAGTTCTGCCCTCAAGCTCTATAGTGCCCTGCTCATAATCAATATGTTCCAAAAGCAATCGTTCCTTCATGCCATACTCAGGCCACTTCTTAATGAGCTGTCCCTCCAGCTTGAAACGTATGATGGCAATGGCCTTGTGCATCTTCTTTATCAGATCACTCTCCATATTATCTGCGCCACTTGGAGCCACCTTAAACACAAATCTGGTACATGGGTCATCCTTGTAAGCCTTCAGTGCAAACGTAGCAAGCGGAAGCATATTTATACCATAGCCCTCCTCGACCACGTCCAGATTACCATATCTGATACTGTTTCTGACAACAGTTGCAATACATGCAGGATTTCCTGCGGCTGCCCCCATCCAGATAATATCGTGATTGCCCCACTGTATATCCAGCGAGTGATATCTGCACAGTCTGTCCATTATCAGATGTGGCCCCGCTCCCCTGTCATATATATCACCAAGCACATGCAGATGGTCAACAGCAAGTCTCTGAATAAGCTCGGAAAGCACCACTATAAACTCCTCCGCAGTGCCCAGCTCCACTGTTGTATTGATGATTGACTCGTAGTAAGCCTCCTTGTTTAACACCTCCGGCTTTTCTGTGATGAGCTCCTCTATAACATATGCATACTCCTCCGGCAAAGCTTTTCTCACTTTGGAGCGCGTATACTTTGATGAAACGGTCTTGCACACCTCTATCAGCTTATAAAGAGTCGTCTTATACCACGAATCCATATCCGGCTCGTCCTGCTTAATAAGCTCCATCTTTTCCCTTGGGTAGTAGATGAGTGTGGCAAGCGCAGCCTTGTCAGCCTTGTTCATCGCCAGACCAAATACATCATCTATCTTCTTTCTTACAGCCCCGGAACCATTTTTCAGCACATGGGAAAAGGCTTCATACTCACCATGCACATCAGATACAAAGTGCTCTGTGCCCTTTGGCAGGTTTAAAATAGCCTGCAGATTGATAATCTCAGATGATGCCTTGCCTATTGTCGGATACATCTCCGACAGCTGTTCCAAATAATGTAAGTGTTCTTTATCAATTGCTATATCATTCATTTATATCTAGACCTCGTAATACTGATTCATCACCTTATTTATTTCCTTTTCAAGCTTACAGCCCGTGTATACACACTTCATAATGCACTTTCTGATTGGCTCCTCAAAATTAGTACCCTCGCACTTATCCAAAACTCCCTGCAATGTAAGCTGTACAAGTATACTCTCCCCTGTCTGCGGATCTGTGGCTATGTTTTCGTACACCTTCTTGTAGTACTTATCACTCACTACCGGGTACTCAGTCAGCGCCATTTCCCGCCACTTTCTGAAACTTAGCGACATATGTTCACCTGCTCTTTTGTATATAATAAAACATTGTACCAATTAGCGGTGCTCTAATCAATGCCTCAGACACATTTATTTCAAAAAATTTTTTTGATATTTATTATAAATAAAGCTGCATTTGTTTAAATAAAAAAAGTGTAAGCTGCATTCAGCTTACACTAATTAAGTTTCAGGACACCTCCCTTTTTATATAACAAACATTCTTATTTGACAGTAATTGACGTTTCTTATATATTTATTTATGTTTCAACAATAACCATTATAGTTTATTGTGCATGTCAATACTTGACCAAATTTGGAGTTTATTTTTTTAAAAAGAAGGGAGATTAGCTCATAAATGAACCGACTTGAAATAGCAAACAACATATCGACGAATATTGAGCGCGAACGCATAAAGCTTGGTATGTCCCAGGCACAGTTTGCAAAAGCACTTGATATGTCACTCTCCACCTACAAGCGAATAGCAAACGGAGAATCCTCTCGTATAGACATCTACACCGCTTACCGGATATACAAGCTGACAGGACGGTTTTCCTGCGAACTAACAGGCTTCAATGATGATGTAATAAACCTTGCAAAGCGCATCAAAAAGCTTTCCAAAAGCCAGCGCATACTTATAGACTCGATTATAGACACTGAGCTTGCGCTGTCTGCCTACAAGGATGAAAGCAGTCATAAGGAGGATCTGATTTCCGTCCTCATCCCGACAGGCAATATGACCGACGGCATGATTTTTGACTCCTACAACGTTGAAAAGCTTGATGTTTCAAATTACAGAAAAGCCTTCGGTGATGCCCTTCACATCGGAATCCGCATCACAAGCAATCATCTACATCCTGTATATAATAAAGGCGATATACTTCTAATCAGTCGAAACCCAATCCGCGACGGCGATACCGGTATCTTTATCAACGCACAGAACAAGCGTGCATACATCAGAAAACTCCACCAGAAAACCCCATGTGAGCTCACACCAATCAACAATTACGGTGAGACCTTTTATGTCGACAGCGATAACGTTGATGATATGAGCAAATGGATAAAATTCGGACACGTGCTCTGCAAGGTGCGCTAGCAGTTTACTCTGTTATTTTAATATCATCAAAGCAGTCAAAGGTTGCAAAGTAGTCTGCCGGAGTTTCTGCTCTTCTGATGAGTTTTGCCTCTCCATTGCTTTCGAGCAGTATCTCTGCTGAGCGAAGTCGTCCGTTATAATTGTAGCCCATCGAGAAGCCGTGTGCTCCTGTATCATGGATTACCAGATAGTCTCCCATATCAATCTTCGGAAGCTGTCTGTCAATTGCAAACTTATCACAGTTCTCACAGAGTGAGCCTACCACATCATATGTATGGTCACAAGGAGCATCCTCCTTGCCGAGCACGGTGATATGATGATATGAGCCGTAAATAGCCGGTCTCATAAGGTTTGCCGCACACGCATCTACTCCTATATACTCCTTGTAGATATGCTTCTCATGGATAGCCTTTGTCACAAGACAGCCATAAGGAGCCATCATAAAACGTCCCATCTCTGTGTAAATAGCCACATCGCCCATTCCTGCCGGTACCAAAACCTCATCGTACACCTTATGTACACCGGCGCCGATAACTGATATATCGTTTGGTGTCTGATCCGGCTTATAAGCCACGCCAACTCCACCTGAAAGATTTACAAATCTAATATCGCAGCCGGTCTCATTTTTAAGCTCAACAACCAGCTCAAAAAGCTCCTTTGCAAGCTGTGGATAATACTCGTTGGTTACTGTATTGCTTGCCAGGAATGCATGCACGCCAAAGTATTTAGCGCCTTTTGACTTAAGAATTTTGAATGCCTCAAAAAGCTGTTCCTTTGTCATGCCATACTTGGAGTCTCCCGGATTGTCCATGATACCGTTTGACAGTGTGAACACTCCGCCCGGATTATATCTGCAGCTTATTGTCTCCGGAATATGTCCGATTGTTTCCTCCAAAAAATCAATATGTGTGAAATCATCGAGATTGATGATAGCACCAAGCTTGTCTGCATATGCAAATTCCTCTGCCGGTGTATCATTTGATGAAAACATGATATGCTCTCCGTCGAAGCCGCATGACTTTGCAAGCATAAGCTCTGTGTATGATGAGCAGTCACAGCCCATGTCATAATCCTTTAAAATCTTGAGCAGGTATGGGTTTGGGGTAGCTTTTACAGCAAAATACTCTCTAAAGCCCGGATTCCATGCAAATGCATCCTTTACAGCCTGCGCGTTGGCACGGATGCCAGCCTCGTCATATAAATGAAATGGTGTAGGGAATTTTTTAACAATCTCCTCTACCTGTTGTTTTGTCACAAATGGTGTCTTTTTCATGTTTATCTCCTAACTTTTACATAGTAAAGTGTACCAAAACATATGCTACAACAAAATGGGTATATTTTCAAGAATTTTTATGGTATAATTTCTCATTAGGTAAATGTCTTTACTTTTTTAAGTATAGCTGATATAACTATTCAAAACTGATATAACTATTTAAATTAAGATACAATGGGAAACAGGAAAATGAACATTAAAGTACTTCAGTATATTGATAATACACAAAAAAATAATATAACTACCGGTCAGGCTGCTGTAACCGGTGATAACATTTCTTACAATAGCAGCTCCGCTGTCAATAGCACCGGTACTGATTTTGATCAGGTGCTTGACGATGCAAAAATGGCTGAAGCTGCTGTTGCCATTGACAGACTGATTGCCCAAAGTAACGGTGGCTCAGTTGATATGTCACTTGTACAGAGGTTCTTTGATCAAAATGGTATAAATATCGAGCTTTGCCGTAATACAGTTTCTCCTTCTGCCGCAGTTAATAATACAGCTGCTTATTCCGGTTCTCCAGCAATAAACAGAGGCTCTGTAAAGCTTGAAGCTTCCGGTTTGTCATGTTCTGCCGATCTTGATGCAATTTTTAATGAGGCTGCCTCAAAATACGGTGTGGATGCCAAATTTCTTAAGGCTATCGCCAAGTGCGAGTCTGACTTCTCCACAGAGTGCACAAGCCGTTCAGGTGCCATGGGTATCATGCAGCTCATGCCACAGACTGCTGCCTCACTTGGTGTCACAAACGCCTACGACCCATACCAGAATATCATGGGTGGCGCCAGGTACATAAGCGAAAAGCTCACCCAGTATAATGGTGACAAATCACTGGCCTTAGCTGCCTACAATGCAGGCTCCGGCAACGTAGCCAAATATGGCGGCATTCCACCATTTAAAGAAACTCAGAACTATGTAGCAAAGGTTATGGCATACTATAATTCATAACAAATTGTATTCTGACTCACATAAAATTATATTTTAATTCAAAGTGGCTTGACAAATGCTGATGTATATAGTAAACTTAGCAAGTTGATAGTTGCTGATGTGGCTCAGAGGTAGAGCACTTCCTTGGTAAGGAAGGGGTCACGGGTTCAATTCCCGTCATCAGCTTATTTAAAGAAAACCCAGAAACTCAAGATTTTCCAGTAAAATCAAGAGTTTCTGGGTTTTTTGTACTTCATTTTTTCAAATTTAGTTATTTTATATATTGAATGCCACAGACATAAAGCCTGTGGCATTCAATGTATATGAGGAAAAGCATATGCGACGTCAATTCTGTGCACATGAATAATTTTTAGTCGGAACTGAGTGTACCCCAACACATAGTTGAAATACAACAGCTCCTTTTGATGATATTATAGTAACACTTAATTGTGTCCTAAATATAGCCATGTGATAAATATTTTCTTAAATTTGGTAAATATTTACAAACAAACTCTTAATCCGGCAGAAATATTCTATATTTCAACAATATATTTCTCGTACGCATTGATAACAGTAGTTTCTCCCACCTTGTCAAGCCTGACAAACTGCCTGCCGTAACTCATATGAACATGTCCATGCACAAAATACCTTGGCTTATACTGCTCAATAAGCCTGTTAAACACATCAAAGCCTGTATGACATGTATCCTCACCATCATGCAGTCCCTTTGCCGGCGAATGAGTGACAAGCACATCAAAGCCGTTTTTACGTTTAAGCTTCCACCACAGCTTCTTAACACGCTTTGTCATCTCCTTCTGAGTATACTGATTTTTTCCCGGTTTATAGCGGTTTGAGCCTCCCAGGCCAAGAAACCGTACACCCTCATATTCGTAAATCTCATCCTCAATGCATATGCAGCCTTCCGGCGGCTTTACATTGTATTTGTCATCGTGATTGCCATGCACATACAAAAGAGGGACTCCAACCATCGTTGTCAGAAAGGACAGATAGCTCGGGTTTAAGTCTCCACATGATACAATAATATCAATTCCTTTAAAATCCTCTTTCTTAAAGTATTCCCAGTACATTTTCGACTCTTCATCAGCTAAGAATAGTATCTTCATTACAGTTTATTTTCCTCTACACCCTTTAGTTCAACCACCGTCTTTGCATTGTCAACAAACTCACTCATAGGCGGAATACTACCTACAACATTATCTACAAGCCAGTCCATTTTCATGATATCAGACGGTTTCATCTCGTGCTCACCTTTGTTTTTAAGCTCGCCCTTCTGATTATATATCTGTCCAAAGAACGGCACAATCTCACCCTTTGTGATATCGCTCTTTAAATGATCCGCAAGCCTTTTCACTCCATAAGGTACATGCTTTGAACAAATCAGGTCAATAACACCGGCAGACATGCCCCACCAGTAATTAAGTGCCTTAACCTGCTCCTGTCCTTCAGCCTTGTAGGAGCCTGCCAGTACGCTCTGCAAAAGCTTCTCATAAAACACTCCCCAGTTCCATATAGGCATGGCAAGGTTTAATGCCTGTCCATCCTGCAGCTTGTACAGACCAAAATATCTGGACGCGTCATTCGGAGTAATAATATCCTGATCCGACACATAATGGAGGTCATTTTCTTCAAGGAATTTATCCCTGTCATAATCCTTTGTCTTTGACCATGCCAGATATACCTTTGCCCTTGGATTCACACTTGCAACTCCCAGAGCAAACGCGTTGATATTGGCAATCATGCCATATATCGGGTAGTCTGCAATATATGCAACCCTTTCATTGTCTGTGACAGCTCCTGCTATCATTCCTGCGAGAAACTTTGCCTCATACATACGTCCATAGTATGTTCTGATATAAGGATGAGGCGCATTCAGCGAACAGTTGAGTATATAAACCTCCGGATGCTCAACAGCCACCTTTAAGCTGTTTGGCATCATCTGCGGTCCCACACAAAAAACTATATCGGCACCGGACTTTATGATATCTTCAAGCACCTGCTCCACATTGTTCTCATCTACACCTGCCACATATTCTGTCTCCAGCTTGTCTGAAAAGGTTTCATCAAGATACATACGCCCAAGCTCATGCGAATACAGCCATGCAGATGTCTTTGGCTCTCTTGGATACAAAAATACTACCTTGAGCTTCTTTTGAGTCTGAGGAATAAGATAGTTTAACAGACTCTTTTTTGTCTGTACCTTTTTCGGATCCAGCACCAGATTTATCTTGTGCTTTTCCCCTTCTGCCGCAAACTCCTTCCATGTATTGATGACGTTTTTATTGTAATCATTCTCAGACATCTCAAGCATGGCATCCATGCCAAAGACCTCCATAAATACTGTAATAGCATCCCCAAGCTTGATGTCCAGCCTGTCACCACCGCGGAAATTATAGACCTTTGAAAAATCAAACATCACCTTGGCAAATTTTTCCTTGGTCTCATCATCCCATCTGCCCTCTTTTCCAACAAGCGAAAGAAGCTTATCAGCATTGCCCAGCTTCGTAAACTCCACCGAGCAAAGCCCCGTGATTTCATTGAACTTCATATACTCATAATAAAGCCTCACATCATAATCATCCGACAGCTTTGGAATCTTTCTGGTCACAATTGCAGGAATCGAAACGGCGTTGAAGTACTTGAGTACACTGACCCTCTTATTGCCCTCAAGCACATAATACCTGTTCATGTACTCAAATGCCTTGATTGGATCTCTGATTCCCTCATTCATCTGTGCATCTGACAGATTAGACCACTTCACTGCAAATTCGGTTTCCTCGTCCAATATCGGCATAAAGTTTGCCGCAAATGAATATGTCCTGCCCATGGTGCTTGTTCCTACAACGAAATCCAAAGGCACCTGGACCAGCCCCATATACTGCTCTGTCTTAATATCTGCCTCTGATAAGATTTCATCAAGTACTGGCAGATAAGGAAACTGTCCTTTAGCTATCCTTGCCCTGTATTCTTTTTTTCCCTGTTTTAATGCTTCTGAATATTCTGTTTCACCCATATCGTAATCTCCTTTTGAAACTATTTTAACATAAATTTTAAAAATTTAAACATTTCCTTTGATATTTTTGAAAACTCTGATATAATATATGTTAGGAAATAGGTACCACAGCTATATGGAGGATAAAATAATGCAAAATATATCTCGGGAAAATGCCGATATCATAGGCGAAGTAGCCAATATCTGCATAGGCAATGCAGCCACAACACTGAGCATGATTCTACAGAGACCAACAAATATTACGACTCCGATTGTAGAGGTTTTGAAAAAAGAGGATGCTCTCGATCACGATGATCGAATTTTAATTAAGGTTCCTTACACAAAAGGACTTGACGGAACCAACCTACTTATTATAAAATTAAATGATGCATTGGTTATTGCCAATCTCATGATGGGAGGCGACGGAAGTAATGTTTCTGATATGACACTTGATGAAATCACACTTTCTGCCATATCGGAGGCTATGAACCAGATGTGTGGTACAATAGCTACATCAATGTCTTCGCTCTTAAACGAGCCAACCGACATAGGCTTTCCGCTTATTAATTCAAGTTATCAGAAGACCTTTGATATACCGGAAGAGTTATGTAACGGAACAGATATTGTCAAGGTGACATTCAGGCTGACTGTTGGAGATTTAATAGACAGTGATCTCTTACAATTGTATCCAATAAGCATAGTAAAACAGATTATCAAACAGGAGGTTTAACAACATGGCTAGAATTTTAATAGTTGATGATGCAGCATTTATGAGAATGATGCTGAAGGATATCCTTACAAAGGGTGGATTCGAGATTGCAGGCGAGGCTGCTGACGGAAATGAGGCAGTTGCAAAGTACAATGAGCTCAAGCCTGATCTTGTAACACTTGACATCACTATGCCAAATAAGGATGGCATCCAGGCTTTAAAGGAAATTAAAGCAGCTGACCCAAACGCTACATGCGTTATGTGCTCTGCTATGGGACAGCAGTCTATGGTTATTGACGCTATCCAGTCAGGTGCCAAAGATTTCATCGTTAAGCCATTTCAGGCTGACCGTGTTATCGAGTCAATCAGAAAAGTACTTGGATAATATTTACATACAAAACAAGGTCTGTCAGTATAGCTGACAGACCTTGTTTTATTATATTTTTGTAACTTTTCAGTACCTTCACAGCTGCGCAAGACTCTCAATAGCCTTGTCATCAAGAATAACCTTTGCATGCTCCATAAGAAAAGCTCTTTTGTCAGCCCCTGCAATGATATCATCTGCATACTCATCTGCTATGACAGACATCTTTTCAAGCTCATGCTCATCATAGCCCGATAAATCCATGCTCATAAAGTACTCTCCCTCAAACTTAAAAAGCTGTGAGAATGGCATTGGCAGTCCTTTAATCATCTTTGCAAATCTGACAGCCACATCAAATTTTTCAAAAATGAACATTACAACAGACACCATATCCTGCTTTTTTGCAGTTGTCCTGCCTTTTTTATTTTTCTCATTCTCTGCAGCCTCAGCCGGCAGCGAATTAAGCAGTCCATTAACGATATCCTTAAGATGCTCCATCATGCCCTCAGTAGCAGGATGTTCAGAAAATGTCAGAGAAAGTGTGTGATCCGCCAAAAAATCTGCTCTCACAGTCTTGATTCCCGAATTAAAATCAGTTCCAAACTCTTCTGAAGCCATGTCAAATATCTGGTTCATGAATTCCTGGGTGCGCTCGCCATTGCTCATAATTTCATCCATTGTATATCCCAGATCATATATTTCTTCTTCTGAAATAACACATTTTATAGTGTGTTCACCTATTCTTGAAAACTCCATAACAAGCTTCACCTACTTTCTTTTTAGCTTTTGTCTGATACGGGATAGTGCATTGTCAATTGATTTGTCTGATTTTCCAAGCATATGCGCTATCGATGTATAATTATTTCCTTCCAGATACAATTGTAGCACTTTTTTCTCCATATTACTCAGTTTATTCCACAATTGTTCCTTAAATTCCTTAAATTTTTCCTTCTCTATGAGAAGCTGCTCAGGACTTGCAATATCATCTTGCAGCATTTCCTCAAACTCTGTACCATCACTGTCACTCTGCGAAAAGGATATATATGTGTTAAGCGGCATATGTTTCTTTCGGTTTGAAGCCTCAAGCGCCGAGCTAAGCTGCCTTGTGATGCATAGCTGTGCAAAGCTGTAGAAAGATGCTTCCTTGTCGCTCTTATAGTCTCTGACCGCTTTAAACAGGCCAATCATGCCCTCCTGAATAAGGTCATCATTCTCACCGCCTATCAGGTAGAGAGCATTCGTCTTTTTACGCACAAGCGGCTTATACTTTTCCAATATATAGTCCATGATTTCATTGTTGTCACCATGGTCATTTTTGTCATTATGAATCCTCATAATAAGCTCTTCATCCGTATATGCGCTGTAATCTTCCACTATATGCTTCCTATTCTATAAATATACAATTCATAATACACACCACTCATCCCGCGACATGTAATCTACTTTCCACTCTTAAGTCTCTGTCTGACTATCTCATATGCAAGCACGCCTGTCGCAACCGATGCGTTCAGTGAGTCGATATCTCCCACCATAGGAATAGATGCTGTCATATCACAGTTTTCCTTTACAAGCTTGCTCACCCCGTCACCCTCATTGCCTATTACAAGACCTATAGGACCTGTGAGGTTTAAGTCATACATGGTAGTACCACCCATATCAGCACATACAAACCACATGCCCTTTTCCTTAAGCTCCTTTATGGTATTTGAGATATTGGTAACCTTGGCAACAGGTGTATAGTTTATCGCACCTGCAGACGTCTTTGCCACTGTAGGTGTAAGTCCCACTGCACGCCTTTTCGGTATGATAATGCCATGTGCTCCCGCCTGGTTTGCGGTACGGATTATTGCACCGAGATTGTGTGGATCCTCTATACCGTCAAGTATGATGATAAAAGGCGGCTCGCCCTTTCTTTCGGCATTTTCCAGTATGTCCGAAACCTCGGCATACTCATATGCTGCCGAAACTGCAATGACACCCTGATGCTTGCCTGTCTCAGACATCTGATCAAGTCTTTCCTTTGCAACATAGTTTATGATTGCATCATGCTTTCTGGCCTCTCTTGTGATTGACTTTATTGGTCCGTCCTGACAGCCGTCAAGCACAAAAAGCTTGTCTATTGTCTTTCCCGAACGGAAAGCCTCTAGCACAGCATTTCTGCCCTCTATATAATTCTCATGAAATTTTTCTTTATTGTTGTTATCCATATTTTCCTCTTATTTTGTGCTATATTTCAATTCCTAAAAGCTCCACTCCAAGCTTAGTGAGTGAAACAACCCTCTCAAAATCATCCTTCAGATAAAGATAGCCCATGACCGCCTCAAGCCCTGTAGCCTTCCTGTAATCAGCCATTGTAGCGTTTTTTGCCATGGAAGGCGACTTGGCATTGCGCCCCCTGTGATACACATCACTCTCCTCCTGCGTCAGATGAGGTAAAAGTGCCTCTATCATGAGAGCCTGCGTATGTGCCTTTACTATATTACTTGTGTGCTTATGAAGCAGATTTGCCTTTGTATTGCCCTTTCCCACCACAACTGAGCGGATGACAATATCAAATATGCCATCACCGATATATGCAAGTGTAAGCGGCGAGTATGTCCTTATATCAACATCCTTTATTCCAAACTGTTCCTTAATATATGAGTCTATCTTCATACTATACAAGCTCCCATTTTACTCCCTCTCTGGTATCCTTTATGGCAACCCCCTTTGCCAGAAGCTCATCTCTTATGGCATCGGCTGTCGCAAAATCCTTTGCCTTTTTAGCGGCTGCACGCTCTGTAATTTTATCATTGATAAATGCCTCAAGCTCACTGTCTACAGATGACGATGCCTCAAGTAAGGCCCTTCCTGATTCCCTAAATCCCAGATCAAGTACCTGCTCAAAGTCATCGATAAGTGCAAGCTTTGTACTGTCTGAGATATCAGCCTTAAGCACATCATACACTATGGTTATAGCCATTGATGTATTCAGATCATTTGAAACTGCATCAGTAAATTTCTTCTTAAAGTCAGCAAAAGCTGTCTCATCAATATCACCCTCATCCTTAAGCTCTGCCACACGCTTTGCAATCTTATTGTATGCCGCAACTGCATTGTCGAGCGCATCAAACGAAAACTCAAGAGGCTTTCTGTAGTGTGACTGTAAGCAGAAGAATCTGTAGGCAAGCGGATTGTAGCCTTTCTCCTGAAGCACCGAAACTGTGAGGATTGCACCCTTCGACTTGCTCATCTTGCCGGCTCTGTCATTTAAGTGATTGACATGGAACCAGTACTTACACCAGTCGTGTCCCAGATAGCTCTCAGACTGTGCAATCTCATTGGTGTGATGTGGGAAAATATTGTCCACACCGCCACAGTGGATATCCACGTACTCTCCGAGATGCTTCATGCTGATGCATGAGCACTCTATATGCCAGCCCGGATATCCAACGCCCCATTGGCTGTCCCATTTAAGAGCCTGGTCCTCAAACTTAGACTGTGTAAACCAGAGTACGAAATCATTTTTATTCTTCTTGTTTACATCCTCCTCGACATCATCTCGCACTCCAACCTGAAGCTGTTCCTTCTCTACAGCTGAAGAGAACACAAAATAATCATCAAGCTTTGATGTATCGAAATATACATTGCCTCCTGCAAAATAGGCATAACCCTTCTCGATAAGCACCTCCACCATATGGATGAATTCCGGAATACAGTTGGTTGCAGGCTCTACGACATCAGGCATCCTGTTGTGTACGGCTGTAAAATCCTTGAAAAAAGCATCTGTGTACTCCTTTGCCACCTCCATGACGCTCTTGTGTTCACGCTTTGCGCCCTTTAGCATCTTGTCCTCTCCGGTATCTCCATCACTTGAGAGGTGTCCCACATCAGTGATATTCATGACACGCTTTACATCATAGCCCACATAGTGAAGTGCCTTCTCGAGCACATCCTCCATGATGTATGATCGGATATTTCCGATATGTGCAAAATGGTAAACTGTAGGTCCACATGTATACATGCCGATTTTGCCGTCAACACGCGGAACAACAGTATCAATCTGTCTTGTGAGTGTATTATAAAACTTGAAATTATTCTCCATTATTTATATCTCCTTTTGGATGATTTATAACTATCCTATTATTTTAGCATGTTTTCCCTATATATTCAAATCAATCGGTCTGACAGCCGGTGCAGCCGCTGCATCCGCCTCCGACCTGCATACTTGCCTCATAAAGACCTGTAAGTGAGCAGATTGCCTGTGATGCAATTCCCTCCTCGCGGCCTGTAAAACCAAGCCACTCCTCGGTCGTTGCCTTTATATTTACCTGTTCCTTTGCGATTTGCAGCGTATCAGCCACATTCTGCTCCATCTGCTCAATATACGGACGAAGCTTCGGCTTTTGTGCAATTACTGTCGCATCTATGTTTTCTATCACATATCCTTTTTTTGCAATGAGGTCTCTCACATGCTCCAAAAGCTTAAGACTCGAAATACCCTCATATGCCGGGTCTGTATCCGGGAAATGCTTTCCGATATCGCCAAGTGCCGCTGCACCCAAGAGTGCATCCATTATCGCATGCAACAGTACATCGGCATCCGAATGGCCTAAAAGCCCGAGTGTATGCGGAACCTTCACTCCTCCTAAAATCAAATCTCTTCCTTCAACAAGCTTGTGCACATCATAGCCCATTCCTACTCTCATATATCGTCTCTCTTTCTATCAGATACAATACCTCATGTTATTGCCAACTGTCATTGCTCTGTATTTTGGTTTTTTAAATATAGTATACCTTATTTCTCCTGTTGCGCCAAGATATTATTTTAAGCTATTTTCAAATAAAAGACCGCCCCGGACAAACCGGAGCGGTCTTTATTAAAATGGGAATAGTCCATTAAATGTCTTATGCAAGTGCTGCAGTGATGATAGCCATTGAGTAAACCTCTCCTGCATTACATCCACGAGAAAGGTCATTGATTGGAGCATTGAGTCCAAGAAGGATTGGGCCGTATGCTTCGAAATTACCAAGTCTCTGTGCAATCTTGTATCCGATATTTCCTGCGTTGATGTCAGGGAAGATAAATGTATTTGCATGACCCGCAACCTCAGACTGTGGGCACTTTGTGCGGGCTACACGTGGTGCAACGGCTGCGTCAAACTGGATTTCTCCCTCGATTGGAAGATTTGGATATTTCTCTTTTGCCTTGTGAGCTGCGTTTCTCATCTTGTCAACATCCTCGCCCTTTCCTGAGCCAAGTGTTGAGTAGCTTAAGAATGCAAGCTTTGGATCGATACCGAAGATCTTAGCACACTCTGCTGATTCTCCTGCGATTTCAACAAGCTCGTCCTCTGTAGGATGGATGTTTATAGCACAGTCGCTCATTGCAAGCACCTCATTCTCACCTGTTGCAGATGGACGAACAAGGATAAAGCATGAAGATACGATTGTGTTGCCAGGCTTTGTCTTGATAAGCTGTAATGCCGGACGAACTGTATCTGCTGTTGAGTATGTAGCTCCTCCGAGAAGTGCGTCTGCGATACCCATCTTTACAAGCATTGTTCCAAAGTAGTTAGCTGATGAAAGAATTCCCTTAGCCTGCTCCGGTGTAACACCCTTGCTCTTACGAAGCTCGCAGAATAATTCAACCATCTCATCCATACGGTCAAAGTTCATAGGATCTATAATCTCTGCTCCACGGATATTGAAACCGCTCTTCTCAGCGCTTGCACTAATCTTCTCAGGATCTCCGACAAGGATAGGATGTAAGAAGTTGCTTGCAAGTAAACGCGAAGCTGCCTCAAGGATACGTGGATCCTCTCCCTCTGTAAATACGATTTTCTTTGGGTCTTTCTTTAATATTTCGATTAACTGACCAAATCCAAACATGATAATATCTCCTTTATGTATATTATTTATTATTTAAAACTATATCTGGTTTCACACCACTGACTATAATATACTTATTTTTCTCGAATATCAATAATTGTTAAAAGGTTGTCAAGATGTTCGCGAAAAAATCCAATCCATGATATTTCATGGTACAATAAAAGGAACCGGATTAATATTTTCCGATTCCTTTTATAATGGTCATAATTTATTTGTTTAAGGAGTATTTATCATGCAAAATTATATGATTAAAGTGGTCAAAAGGTATCATTATATTACTCGGCAAGTGCCTTGAATGCCTCATCAAGATCCTCAATTATATCATCCACATTCTCTGTTCCAATCGAAAGACGGATTGTGTTTGGCTTGATGCCCTGGTCTAAGAGCTCTGCCTCATTGCACTCTGAATGTGTGGTTGAAGCCGGATGTATAGCAAGCGACTTAACATCGGCCACGTTTGCAAGCAGTGAGAAAAGCTCGAGGTTGTCGATGAATTTCTGTGCTTCTTTTGCTCCACCCTTAATCTCGAATGTAAATATAGAGCCGCCTCCGTTAGGGAAGTATTTCTTGTAAAGTTCCTGCTGCTCTTTATCCTCTGAAATAGATGGATGATTAACCTTCTCTACGAGTGGCTGATCCTTTAAGTACTGAACTACCTTGAGTGCATTCTCCACATGACGCTCCACACGAAGCGAAAGTGTCTCAAGTCCCTGAAGGAAGATAAATGAATGAACAGGCGAAATTGTTGCTCCTGTATCACGAAGTAAAATTGCCCTGATATATGTCGCAAATGCTGCCGGTGCGCAATCCTTTGCAAAGCTTACTCCGTGGTATGATACGTTTGGCTCTACAAGCCATGGCCACTTATCATTCTGTGTCCAGTCGAATTTACCGCTATCAATGATAACTCCACCGATTGTTGTTCCGTGTCCACCGATGAACTTTGTTGCTGAGTGAACCACGATATCAGCACCATACTCAATCGGACGGACAAGATATGGTGTAGCAAAGGTATTATCTACGATAAGTGGGATTCCTGCCTCATGAGCGATATTTGCAATTTTTTCGATATCCACTACCTCTGAGTTTGGATTTCCGAGTGTCTCGATTTCAATAGCTTTTGTATTCTCTTTGATTGCAGCCTTGATTCCATCATAATCGAATGGATCTACGAATGTAGCCTCAATTCCGTAATCAGGAAGTGTGTGTGCCAAGAGATTGTATGTACCGCCGTAGATATTCTTTGCTGCAACGATATGGTCACCTGCGTGTGCTACTGCCTGGAAAGCATATGTGAGTGCCGCTGCTCCGGAACCAACAGCAAGTGCTGCCACGCCACCCTCGAGTGCTGCAATTCTTCTCTCAAATACATCCTCTGTAGGGTTTGTCAGTCTGCCGTAGATATTTCCTGCATCTCTGAGTCCGAATCTGTCTGCCGCATGCTCACTGTTATGGAACACATATGATGAAGTAAGGTAGATTGGAACTGCTCTCGCATCTGTAACCGGATCAGGTGTTTCCTGTCCTACATGTAACTGTAATGTCTCAAATTTTAAATTTCTGTCTGCATAATGTTTCTTGCTCATATTAATATCCTCCTATTAATGATATGTTAATGTTATTATTTTTGATTTAATTCCGGGATGTGTTCCCTTGAACTAAACATATCATACCATCTTTCTATGAAAAGTGTTAATACTTATAACTAAGAGCTTGTTATAAATACATTTTATAAGCAAGTATTTTTCAAAATATCAGAAAGCTCCCTCGTAGCTGCACCAACATCCATGTTATTTACCGCATAGTCACATATCTGGCGATTGCGTTTCTCTGCATCTATCGACAGAATACGCAGTGTCTTTTCTTCTATCGAGTAATCCTGCTCTATGATATCCCGGATTAAAAGCTCCTTATCGCGTGCCACATATACTATAACAGTAGGAAAATGACGCTTCATGGCAATAGCGCCACACATATCAAGCGGCATCACGACAAAATGCCCCTTTGCAAGCACTGCCTCTATATCTTCTATTTTGGTACCATACTGTATTCCTGCGTATCTTGTCTTTTCAAAGAAATCCTGCGCATTGAACTCATCCTCCGTCAGGTACCTGTGCTTATCTCCGGGCTTGGTACAGTAGGTTTTTGGATTCTCAAACTGCTCCATGGCGCACAGGCTGTCTGAGAGTGCTGTTTTTCCTGAGCCTGATGGTCCGACAAGTGCCACAACTGACGGATTCTTTATATTTTTATTTCTATATAATGACGCATTTATTATCTGCTCCACGAGATATACAAACTCTGTGATATTATTAACAGATAAAAGTCCTGTCATTTTTGAATTCCACGGTTTTCTCATGAGCACGGGATATGTGGCCGGTGTCTCAAGCACATTGTGTATGGCGTCATCTAAAATAATGTCAAACTGCACGAGATTTTTTGCATTGCCAAGTATGATATTTTCTGTCGGGAAATCAGGAAATGCCTCCATTATCTGACTCGCTCTCACTCCCATGAAGCCCGGTGCCACCGCAGTGATAAAATAGACCTCTCCGATATCCATGAGCTTCCTTATCATCCGCTTTGTCTCTTCTGTAGGCTTCTGCCTCTCGTAAAGTGTATTATCACGGTAAAACTCCTTTATGACAGAGGCTCTGCCGGTATTCTCCCAGGAATCTATATCCTCCAGTTCAAGCGGTGGGGTGATATTATATTTTTTGTTTGCCATATCTATGGCTATGCTGTTGAATGGGGCTGTCACATCATCCCAGTCAAGTCCTATTTTAGGTCTTATCATGCTTATCCCTTTCTGTTTCGTAACTATTTATAACAAAAAGACCTGCAACAACTGCAAGTCTTAACAAGTAGCGAGGGAGAGACTCGAACTCTCAACCTCCCGGGTATGAACCGGACGCTCTAGCCAGTTGAGCCACCTCGCCATATTTAGTTCCATCAGTTTTTCTGATGAATGGGACCTACAGGGCTCGAACCTGTGACCCTCTGCTTGTAAGGCAGATGCTCTCCCAGCTGAGCTAAGATCCCGTGTCACTTCTGTTGAAGTAAAGTAGCGAGGGAGAGACTCGAACTCTCAACCTCCCGGGTATGAACCGGACGCTCTAGCCAGTTGAGCCACCTCGCCATATTTAGTTCCATCAGTTTTTCTGATGAATGGGACCTACAGGGCTCGAACCTGTGACCCTCTGCTTGTAAGGCAGATGCTCTCCCAGCTGAGCTAAGATCCCATGTCGTCAACCGACTTGATTATTATATACAGTCGGCACCTTATTGTCAACAACTTTTTTTATTTTATTTAAAAAAATTTTAACTATTCAGAAGTCTCTCCACAAGCTTCACGCACTCTGCTGCATCCTTTGAATATCCGTCGGCTCCTATCTCGTCTGCAAAGCTTTGTGTAATGCAGGCTCCGCCGATTACTACCTTACTCTTACAGCCCTTTTCCTTGCAGATTTCCACTACATCCTTCATGCGCATCATGGTGGTGGTCATAAGAGCTGACAGTCCGATAACTGCCGCATTCGTCTCAATCGCCTTGTTGACAATATCCTCACAAGGCACATCCTTTCCCATATCAATCACATTGTAGCCATAGTTTTTAAGCATGAGCACAACAAGATTCTTTCCTATATCGTGAATATCACCTTCTACCGTTGCAATGACGAGAGTCGGCATATCATCCCCTGAGTCCTTCTTTTCAAGTAACGGCTCCAGATGTTCTATAGCAAGCTTCATGGTATTTGCACTGCCGATAAGCTGTGGCAGGAAATATTTCTTCTGGTTAAAAAGCTCTCCCACCTCATTAATAGCCGGAATCAGGCTGTTATTAATAATCTCGTCAGGCTTTGCACCATCAGAAAGCATTTTCTTTACTTCATCAATTATACTGCCCTTGTTTCCCTTTAAGACAGCCTGAAATACCGCATCCTTACTGCCTGCTGCACCTGTGCCGTTTGAAGCAGACGCATCATTGTCCGACTTTTTCACAACAACAGTCTCATATTTTGCCTTTTCCTCCGCAAGCCTGCTCATGCGCTCAATGTATGCAATATCGCTGTCAGGTCTGTCGAGCAGCATATCTGACGCAAATGCAGCATTCATCAAAAGCTCCTGTGATGGATTGGCAATAGCCATGGTGAGTCCCTTGCATATGGCCATGGTAAGAAATGCTGTGTTCACGTACATACGCTCAGGCAGTCCGAAGGATATATTTGAAAGTCCGCATATTGTAGGAAGCTTTTTCTCATCCTTGCAGTACGCAATGGTCTCATAGCACTCGATTGCGGCCTTTGGATTTGCACCTATTGTCGCAACAAGTCCATCCACCACTATATCCTCATGTGCCATTCCAAGCGAAAGTGCCTTGTCATAAATAGTATTTATAATCTGCTTTTTCTCCTCGACATCCTTCGGCAAACCTGCATCCGAAAGCGGTAAAAGTATGAACATTGCTCCGTATTTTGCCGCAAGAGGCAATAGTTTTTCCATCTTCTCTGTCTCAAGAGAAATGGAATTGATGAGAGCTCTTCCCGGATAAATCTTAAGAGCCTCCTCTATTACCTCCACATAACTTGAATCAATACAAAGAGGGCAGTCCACTGTTGATGAAACCTCATATATAACCGATTTCATCATCTCCTTCTCATCGATACCATTCATGCCCATATTGATATCAAGTATTCCCGCACCATTTGTCTCCTGCTCCATAGCCATCTTGCGCACCAGGTCAAGCTTTCCCTCACGAAGCTGTGCCTGCAGCTTTTTCTTGCCTGTAGGGTTGATTCTCTCTCCGACAACGGTAAAGTTGCCATCTAAGTCAATCTCTACATTCTTTCGTTCGGACGCAAGCACTCTTCTATGATGCTCAAGTGGCTTATGAACAGGCATTGACTTTACGGCCTCTGTGAGAGCACGTATATGCTCCGGCGTGGTGCCACAGCAGCCTCCGACAATGGATGCCCCCGCCTCCACAAGCCCTCTCATCGCATCGGCAAACATATCCGGAGTCATCTTGTATACAGTTTTACCATCCTCAAGCTCCGGAAGCCCTGCATTTGGCTTGGCAATAAGAGGCACTGTAGAGTACTCTGCCATTTTTTCAACCAGCGCTATCATCTCAGCAGGTCCCGTCGAGCAGTTCACACCGATAGCATCCACTCCAAGTGACTGCAGCACAACAACTGCTGTCTCAGGCGGTGTACCAAAAAGAGTCCTGCCATCCTCGTTATAGGTGAGTGTCACCATAATAGGCAGGTCGCTTACCTCTTTTATAGCAAGCACTGCCGCTCTGCACTCCTGAAGACTCATCATTGTCTCAACCACAAAAACATCTGCGCCCGCCGCATCAAGGATCCTCGCCTGCTCCTTGTATACCTCCAAAAGCTCCTCAAACATTAGATCCCCGAGTGGAAAAAGCTGTCTGCCGGTCATCGTCATATCTGCTGCTACAAGTGCCCTATCCCCGACAGCCTGCTTTGACAGGCCAACCAGTGTGGTATTTATCTCATTGATTTTCTCCTGTAAACCATATTCTAAAAGCTTAATCCTGTTTCCAGTAAATGTAGGTGCATAAACAATATTCGTGCCGTTATCGACATAAGCCTTCTGCAAATCAAGAATCACCTGCGGATGCTCCATCACCCATTCCTCCGGACACACACCTACAGGCATGCCCGCTGCCATCAGGTTTGTACCGGTCGCTCCATCCAGGATAACTATGTTTTCTCTGATATATTTTCTGAATTCTTCTCTTGTCATTTCGTTTCCTTTTCTGTTTCAGCTGTTATTCACTCCACAGTGTAAAATATTTCAAAGCAAAAGCTATGTGCTCTTCATCCTTGAAATTTGTGATAATTTATATTATCATTGTAACCGATTTTAAAACACAAAAATCAATAGTCTATTCACCATAATATACTAAAATACTATATTTTTCAAACAAAAGAAAGGATTTCTTATGAAACTTATTGCTTTAGATCTTGACGGAACACTTTTCAACAACCAAAGTCAGATATCCAAGGAAAATATAAAAGCTATAAAAGAAGCAACTGCCGCCGGGATAAATGTAGTCATCTCCACCGGCCGTCCCTTCGGCGGACTGCCGTTTGAGGCAATTAAGGGCACCGGCATCCGCTACGCTATCACTGCAAACGGAAGTGCAATCTACGAAATTAACACCAAAAAATGTCTTTACGAAAACTGCCTTTCTGATGAGACAGCGTTTTCAATAATTGATTACCTGATGACAAAGCGCGTTCATATGGATGCCTTCATAAACGGCTGTGGCTATTCTCCGTACAAGTGTCTCGAGGATGCAAAGGATCTCAAAATGCCTCCTTCTATAAAGGAATACATCATGACAACCAGAAAACGTGTGAACGATATCACTGAAATGATGCGCGAAAACAATTACCATATGCAGAAAATGACCATCAATTTCCCAAAGGATGCAGATGACAACTACTACTGCCGCGACGAGGTATTTGAGCATCTGAAAAAAATCCCTGAAATCACGCTCGTAAGCGGTGGCTACGGCAATCTTGAATTTACAAAAGCAGGTGTTGACAAGGGTGTGGCACTTCATAAGCTGGCTCAAATTCTGAATGTAGCAGTTGATGAGACAATGGCTGTCGGTGACACTGAAAACGATATGGCTATAGTAAAAGCCGCACACATTGGCGTGGCCATGGGAAATGCAACCGATGAGCTTAAGGCACAGGCTGATTACGTCACCGACACAAACGAAAATGACGGCGTAGCCAAGGCTATCCGCCACTTTATGGGTTAATCTTACAAATTTAATATAACGATAACTGTCATATAAGAGTATAATAGTTGTTTAGCGCAAAATAGCTGTTTAACACACAATAAATAATCACCTGTCATATATATCCAAAGAAGCACATATACTTCTAAGACAACATATGACAGGTGATTTTTTGATTGTAAAAAAATATTTATCCAATCCACTTGTAACCGGAACTATTTTCCTGACACTTGCCGGTACAACCAGTCGGTTTATGGGTTTTTTCTTTCGCATATTTCTTAATAACGTCATGGGCTCAACAGGTCTAGGACTCTATCAGCTTGTAATTCCACTCATGTCCGTATGCATGTCACTCTGCTGCAACGGCTTTCAGACCGCTACATCAAAGCTTGTTGCCGAAAAGCCTCAAAACAGGCAGATTATACTCATTTGCGCAATAATTATGTCAGCCACCATTGCTCTTTTACTCACAATTATTATGTATTCCAATGCCAACTACATAAGCCTTTGTATTTTAAGTGAGCCGCGCTGTACAGAACTTGTCAAGGCGCTGTCCTTTTCCATTCTGCCCGCTACTATCCATTCCTGCATAAACGGATACTATTATGGATTGAAAAAAGCAGCCGTTCCAGCTGCCACACAATTAATTGAGCAGACCGCACGCATTGGCACCTGCTATCTGATATACGCAATACTATCTGACGGTGGCAGCTGCTTTAAGCCTGTATACTCTATATACGGCATCGTGGCAGGCGAAGCGAGCGCAACCGTCTTTTCCGTTATCACAATAAAAAAAGATTTCTCATACTTTAAAATATCCGTCAAAAGCCTGAAAACAACAGCCTATGGCATGGCTGCGCTTTTCATTCCTTTATCACTAAACTACATATTGGCAAGCTTTTCATCCTCCGTCGAAAATGTGCTTATCCCGAGAACTCTTAAGCTCTACGGACTATCACCGGCATTGGCCCTTGACATATTTGGAACCATTTCCGGTCTCACCCTTCCCGTGCTTTTATTTCCCGGTGTACTTTGCAGCTGTGCCTGCGTGATGCTTCTGCCATCTGTTTCTGAAGCGAATGCCGCCGGAAAGGATACAAAAATCACTAAAACCGTAAACTCCTGCGCCTTATTCGGACTATGCTTCGGTCTTATCTTTACATGTATATTCTATCTGCTTTCAGATTTTATAGGGGATTTTCTTTTCTCATCGAAGCTTTGTGGATATTTCCTTAGAAGACTGTGTTTTCTGTGCCCACTGATGCACATAAGCGGAATGCTCTGCAGCATACTGCACGGTCTGGGCAAAGCAAAGCAGGTGCTCTTCGTCAATCTGCTCACCTGTGCGATAAGAATCCTGATGATTGTATTTCTCATCCCTCGCCATGGGATAGACGCATATCTGTGGGCTATGCTTGTGTCACACGTGTTTATGACGCTTGCTGTCGGAATTCTCACCTGCCACACAGCACACAAATAAAAAAAGCCTGCACATACTCCAGGCATACCGGAATATGTGCAGGCTCATAAAACTACAGATTATACACGTGAAAGGTACTCACCTGTTCTTGTATCAATCTTGATAACATCATCTGTCTCAACAAAAAGTGGTACATATACTGTAGCACCAGTCTCAACTGTAGCAGGCTTTGTAGCACCTGTTGCTGTATCACCCTTGAAGCCAGGCTCTGTCTCTGTAACAGTAAGCTCAACAAAAAGTGGTGGCTCAACTGCAAATACATTGCCCTTGTGTGAGCAAACCTTACACATCTCGTTCTCTTTTACAAACTTGAGAGCATCACCAACCTCATCCTTTGGTAAGTCAATCTGGTCATATGTCTCAACATCCATGAAATGATAGAAATCATCATCTGCATAAAGATACTGCATATCCTTACGATCAATGTGTGCTGTAGGGCATTTCTCTGTTGGACGGAATGTCTTCTCAACAACACCACCACTGATGATATTCTTTAACTTTGTACGTACAAATGCTGCACCTTTTCCTGGTTTAACATGCTGAAATTCGATAATCTGATAGATGTTTCCCTCGAACTCGATAGTAACACCGTTTCTGAAATCTCCTGCTGAAATCATTAGTTACTTCCTCCTTAAATCGTGCGAGCCTAAGCTCTCTCATTCGTCCATTCTACAATAAAAAGCAATACATTTCAAGTATTTATTTTCTATTGTATGAATTTGTATTGGTTTTATATTTGTTTTATATTAGTTTCTTGCCTCGATATCTGATATCATAGCTACTCTCTTTGCATGTCTGCCGCCCTCAAACTCGGCTGTCAGATAAGCCTTTACAATATCCTTTGCAAGCTCAACACCCACAATTCTCTCACCAAAGGCTATGATATTGGCATTGTTGTGCTGTTTTACAAGGCGTGCTGTGGCTGTGTCTGAGCACACTGCCGCACGGATTCCGTTGACCTTATTGGCTGCTATTGAGATACCTACACCGGTACCGCATATCAGTATTCCGCAGTCAAACTCGCCTGACGCCACTGCATTAGCCACCTTCTCACCATACTCCGGGTAATTGCAGCTCTCACTTGAATCTGTGCCGAAGTTGGTCACCTCGTGACCCATGCTCTCAACGTACTCCATTATTGTCTTTTTAAGCTCAACTGCTGCGTGATCGTTTCCGATTGCAATCTTCATAATATATATGCCTCCAAAAATTTATATTAATAGTTAAAAATTATTTATTCGCTTTCTTTAAATGCCGCTTATAGCATGCAATTACAGGCTTTTCAATAAAGCGCTTGAGCACAATCTGTATCTCCTCATGTGGGTCAATAGGTGCTACAAGTATTGATCTGATACCCGTAAGATTAGCTCCGATGATATCTGTAAATATCTGATCTCCCACAAAAAGAGTGTTTTTCGTATCTGTGCCAAGCCTCTCCATTGCTGTACGATAGCCTGATGGCTTGGGCTTTCCTGCTTTGTAGATATACTTTATCCCAAGTTGCTTAGCAAAGCTCTTTACACGCGGCTCTTTGTTGTTTGAGAGCACAAGGCACGAAAAGCCAAGTTCCTTAAGGTGCTTAAACAAAGCAATCGCCCGCTCATCAGCAGGCGAACCATGAGTCACAAGGGTGTTGTCGATATCAAAAATAACGCCCCTGTAGCCCTCCTTATATAATTTATCAAAATCTATGCTGTATGTCGAGTCAATGTACTCTCCCGGGTATAAAAAACTCATAGTATAAAATTCTCTGTCTCCCTGTTAATCTGTTCATTCAAGGCTGCCTGCTGCATAACGGTGACATCCGCACTGCCAACAAAACGCTGATACTGCTGCAATACCTTATCCTTGTCTAAATCGGATACAGCCTTTGCGACATCAAGTGTGCTGATATCACTGTCAGCACCCTTAAGCTCATAGCTCGCATTGGAATCATATGTATTTGCATAATCAAGCGAGGTAAAGCTCTGCCTTGCCCTTGCAGCCTCATAATCAGCCGTATCATCAGCAATGGATTGCTGTGAAGCTGTGTCATCCACTGCCTGCTTCGAACTCATAATCTGGCTGTTTCTAAGCTCGTTTACCCTTATGGAATTGTATGAATAAAAGCCTTCGCTCGGGCGAATACCGGAAATGTTCATACGCACCTTCCCATCCTGTTTTAAATAAATCCTGCTGCCTAAACACTATTTGGTGTCAAGCATCTTTTTAAGCTCTGTCATAAATGTATTGACATCCTTAAACTCTCTGTAAACCGACGCAAACCTCACATATGCTACCGCATCAAGGTCCTTTAATCTGTCCATAATCAGCTCTCCGATGAGTGATGTAGAGATTTCCTTTTCCTCTCTGGCAAAGATTTCTATCTCGACCTCATCTACAAGCTTTGAGATTGTATCTGCTGAAATCGGTCTCTTGTGACATGCAAGAAGCACGCCCTTTTCAATCTTGGAGCGGTCATACTGCTCTCTGTTGTTGTCCTTTTTTATAACGATGAGTGGGATTGTCTCTACCTTCTCATATGTAGTGAAACGCTTGCCACAATCATCGCACAGCCTTCTACGCCTGATAGAGCTGTTGTCATCAGCCGGTCTTGAGTCTATTACCCTTGTGTTGTCACTACTGCAAAATGGACACTTCATGCTGTACCCTCCGTAGGTATCATATAGTATGAAGAAGCAAAATATCTTTGTTTCTCATTATAATACTTCAAATCATCATCTGTATTTAAAAAGACCTATACATATTTTAGTATATATATACTAATTTTCGTTGTCAATATGTTTTGTACTGATTTTGACTTTTTTATAATTTTTTTGTATTTATAAAATCATAACAGCTTGCGCCGCATATCAGACTCACATATATTTACCAATATTATATCGGGTCCAATCTTCACAATCTTAACCCATGGAATACAATATTCGTAATCCCTGCAAAATATTCCCATGTATTTTCCCGGTCCCGGCACGATAATCGCACAGATTTTGCCGCAGACCGGGTCAAACTCCAAATCCCGCACATGCCCTATGAACCTGCCCTCCTCCACGCTCACAACCTCTTTTTCGCATAAATCCAGAAAACGCATAAAACAGACCTCCCTTAGTCTATCTTATGCGTTTCTTTTTGATTTTGTGCTTATAAAAGCGTTTTATTCATAAAATTATACATTAAATCTGAAAAGAATTACATCTCCGTCCTTAACAACGTACTCTTTTCCTTCCATGCCTACGATGCCCTTTTCTCTTGCGGCTGCAAGGCTTCCGTTGTCGAGAAGATCCTGATAATTGACTACCTCCGCCTTGATGAAGCCACGCTCGAAGTCAGTATGTATCTTGCCGGCTGCCTGTGGTGCCTTTGTGCCCTTCTTTATGGTCCATGCACGGCACTCATCCTCTCCTGCTGTGAGGAAGGAAATCAGTCCGAGAAGTGAATAGCTGGCTGCCACAAGCTTATCGAGACCGCTTGACTCAACACCTAAATCCTCAAGGTACTCCTTCTTTTCGTCCTCATCGAGATCTGCAAGCTCCTGCTCAATCTGTGCACAGATAACAAATACCTCTGCGCCCTCTTCCTTTGCCATTTCTCTTACCTTTGCAACATGCGGATTGCTTGCGCCGTCATCTGCGAGGTCATCATCTGATACGTTTGCAGCGTAGATGGTAGGCTTTGCTGTAAGGAGATTATAGCCCTTGAACCAAAGCTGTGCATCCTCATCATCAGGCACTTCAAAGGTTCTGGCCATCTTTCCGTCCTCAAGATGAGCCTTTACTGCCTCAACAAGCTCAAGCTCCTTTGCAAGTGTCTTGTCCATTCTTGCCTGCTTTGCAATCTTTGCAATTCGCCTGTCGAGAATCTCAACATCCGAGAAAATAAGCTCAAGATTGATTGTCTCGATATCTCTTGCAGGATCTACAGAGCCATCTACATGGATGATGTTTGTGTCCTCAAAGCAGCGCACTACGTGTACTATTGCATCTACCTCACGGATATTTGCAAGGAACTGGTTTCCAAGTCCCTCACCCTTACTGGCGCCTTTCACAAGACCTGCGATATCAACAAATTCGATAGTTGCAGGTGTAACCTTCTTTGTGTGATAGAGCTCTCCGAGCTTTACGATTCTCTCGTCAGGCACTGAAACAATACCTACGTTTGGGTCGATTGTAGCAAAAGGATAGTTTGCTGAAAGCGCTCCTGCCTTTGTGAGTGAGTTGAATAATGTAGACTTTCCGACGTTCGGAAGTCCGACTATGCCGAGTTTCATGGTATATATATCTCCTTTAAATTGATTTCATATGTATTTTGTGTATCGGATGTTTGTTGATACAACTATGTAGTGTACCACATTGTAAAAGATTTGTATATAATCTTACGAAAAAACCTCCCCTCACATAACCTGATGTGCGGGAAGGTTTTCACATTTTATTATTCACTTACCATCTCATCGCACTTAATCTGCTCGATATGTATGGCAAGATAGCCTGTTTCATTGTCCAAAAACTCATGATTTAAGTCCTTTCCAAGCTCCTTACATATCTCACTGGCCAGTGCGAATGACTCCGGGTAATTTTTCTCGATAAACTGATTGAGATCAACCTTTAATTTTTCTCCGGTCGCGGCTCTTGATACCATGTGGCGGATATGGTTCATGAGGCGGTTGTAGGCCATAGTAGTGACATCTATGTGCTTTCCGATCTTTTCCTCTATAAAAAATGTGGCGCATTTTCGAACTGCTGCCGCCATCTCCATGGCATCCGATACCTTTGAATTGTTTAAGGATGTATGAATATGAAGAGTAATGTAGCCGATCTCATCATCAATTATATCAATTTGTTTTTTATCCTTTAGTATATGGCGTATATTCTCAGCTATCTTGTACTCCCTATAAAACATCACACGGATGTCATCGTTTAAAGGATTGCTGATCTGTTCTTTGTTTTCCATACGCTTTACAGCAAATGCTATATGATCTGCCATAGGAAACAATATGCTTCTGTCTATATGTCCAAACTCATGCTCTGCATTATCGAGCAGTGTGTTTGCAATCTCAAGATACTCCGGCTCGATGGATTTTACTATATCCTTTGCCGGACCTCTGTCCCTTGTCTGGGTCAGCTCATACAGTGAATCCTCATCCGTTGGCTCGACAGACTGCGTGATTTTCTTTCCAAATCCCACACCCTTGCCGACTATAAGATATTCTCTTGCGCTCTTGTCCTTAACCGCAAGCACTGTATTGTGATTTAAGACCTTTGTGATTCTGTACATATCGTTCCCCTGACATCTTATTACTTCTCGTAGGTGTCAACTGCGTAGAGAGGCTCTCCTGCCTTAATTGCTCCGTCTGTGATGAGGCGAATTTTCTGATTATCTTTTAGCTCTGTGCAGATGACAGGAGTGGTAACTGATGGTGCGTTCGCCTTTAAGTAGTCAAGGTCAAGCTTCATGAGCACATCGCCCTTATTGACATGCTGACCTGCCTCAACCTGTACATCAAATCCTTTACCCTCGAGCTTTACTGTATCAATTCCTACATGGATTATCATACCAATTCCTGAGTCGGTTGTAAATCCCAAAGCATGCTTTGTATCAAAAACGAATAAAACCGTTCCATCCTCAGGTGCTACAACTACTCCATCCTCAGGTGTGACTACCGCTCCGTCACCCATCATTTTGCTGGCAAATGCCTCATCCGGCGCTGTTGAAAGGTCTGCTGCAATTCCTGTCATAGGACTTGAGATGATGACTGTGCTTGTCGGCTCTTTTACGTCGCCGGCTTCCTTTTCTGCTTTCACATCAGATTCCTGTGCTTTATCTGAAGCTGCATTTTCGTTCTTTGCTTCATCTGTGCCTGCTGTATTATTTTCTACTGCATCATCCTCGAAGTGCTCCTCTGTCACACTCGCAAGATAATCCTCCAGGTCTGATTTTATCACTGTTACTCTTGGTCCATAGATAATCTGTACGCCCTGTCCCTTGTGCACAACTCCTGATGCTCCTGTTGATTTAAGAAGCGCATCGTTTACCTTGTCAGGGTCAATTACTGTGATACGAAGCCTTGTCGCACAGCAGTCCACATCTGAGATATTGACTTTGCCGCCGAGACCTCGTGATATAGTCTGCGAGAGCTCGTCTACAGTCGCTTTGTTGTCAGAAGCCCTGGTATCCCTGGCAGCTTTTCTTGCATTTACATCTGCCTTGGTGTAGAGCTTTGTCTCTGTATCGTCATCCTCACGGCCAGGAGTCTTGAAATCAAACTTCTTTATAAGGAAGCTGAAAATAAAGTAATACAGTAAGAAATATACTATTCCCACCGGAATCACGAGCATCCAGCTTGTCTTTTCATTGCCCTGTAATATACCAAACAGGAAGAAATCAAGTAATCCGCCTGAGAAAGTAAGTCCTACAGCAATGTTTAAAATATGTGCAATCATGTATGCGCTTCCTGCAAGCACTACCTGTACTGCAAAGAGAGCCGGTGCTACGAAAAGGAATGAGAACTCAAGAGGCTCTGTGATTCCTGTAAACATACATGCAAGTGTTGCTGAAAGCAAAAGGCTTCCTGCCTGTTTTTTCTTTTCCTGCTTTGCACATTTAAACATTGCAAGTGCTGCTCCCGGAAGTCCGAAAATCATAAAAATGAACTCTCCCGAGAAATATCTTGTGGCATCGGCACTGAAATGTGCAATGTTTGCAGAGTCTGCAAGCTGTGCGAAGAAGATGTTCTGTCCACCCTCGACCATATGTCCTGCAACCTCCATTGTTCCACCGACCGCTGTCTGCCAGAACGGCATGTAAAATACATGGTGCAGTCCGAATGGAATAAGTGCTCTCTTAATGATACCAAAGAGAAGTGTTCCGAAATATCCTGTTCCTGTCACCACTCCGCCGAGTGCATAGATTCCGTTCTGCACTGTCGGCCAGATAAAATACATTAAGATTCCTACAAAAAGATATACCACTGTTGATATGATAGGCACAAATCTTGTTCCACCGAAAAATGACAATGCATTCGGCAGCTCAATCTTGTAGAAACGATTGTGCAGTGCTGCCACTCCAAGTCCTACGATAATTCCGCCAAACACACCCATCTGCAGTGACTGGATACCGCATACTGATGTGATGGTTCCATCGAGCACATCCTTTGCAATGCTTCCGTCTGCAAGGATTTTTCCGGAAATCTTGAGCATCGCATTGATTGATACATTCATAACAAAGTATGCTATGACTGCCGAAAGTGCTGACACCTCTTTTTCCTTCTTTGCCATTCCGATTGCTACTCCAACCGCAAAAATGAGTGGAAGGTTATCGAATATAGCACTTCCGACCGCATTCATGATTACAAGAAGTGCATGAAGTATAGTCTTATCTCCTAGCAGCCACTGTAAACCATAGGTCTCAATTGTTGTTGTGTTGGTGAATGAGCTTCCGAGTCCTAACAGCAAGCCTGCTACCGGAAGGATTGCGATTGGAAGCATGAAGCTTCGTCCTACTCTCTGCAGGACACCAAAAATTTTGTCTTTCATGAGCTTTTCCTCCTATAAATGCGGGGTATGTATTGATTTGCACCTATAATTCTTTTATGCTCCAGTGGCAAAAAAGGAGGCACCTATCATACACTAACCCTGTTAAAAGTTATGTACGACAAATGCCTCCCTAAAAGTAACACGTCTGTTTATGTTTATATCACAGAAGCTTTATCATTTCAACACAATTTCGCCGCGAATTTATTTTTTGTTAATCATGCTGTTTTTATACATATTTTTTTGTGAATTATGTCTAATATCTTTTTTCTCCAAACGTCTCCATGTCTCCACTACCATAAAGCATTCTTCACCTGTGATACCCTCTGATGAATACACAGCCTTTTGTATGATGCGCATGTACTCGTCCCAGTGGATTCCACAATAATCCGGTCCGCAGTATTTTTCCTTAAGGTTAGCCAGATAAAGCTCATCTGTCCTGTTTTTTGAAGGATGTCCCATCCCTTTGTAGATGCGGTTGTTTATCATTATTGCAGCCCTGCTGTAGCGGCCTTTTTTCACCCTTTTTTCAAGTCTTGCTTCCCACAAAATATTTCTTCGTCTTTTGATGTAAACTACGATAGCTGTAAATGCAGTCAGAAAAATCACACAGAGTGCGGTTTTTAAAATCACCGGTGGGATATGAAGTCCTGCTTTTGAATTCTGAGCATCTGTACGCTTATCCGCACCTGACTGTGAACCATAAGCATTCTCACTGCCATCATTTTTTACATCTGTATTTTCTGCATCTTCGTCTGTTGCATCTTCATCTGCATTATCTTCATCTGCATTATCTTCATATGCATTATCTTCATTTACCGCAGCATCATTCATATTCTCAGTATCATTAAAAGCATCACCGGCATTCGTTTTCTTTCCTTTGACACCAATATAGTCAAACGGATTCTCACCTGTCACATACTCAAAATATCCCGGTGTCATCTCCACCGGAATCCATCCGAAATCATCCAGATATATTTCAACCCAGGCATGCGACTGCGAATCCTTCACCTCGCATATATCCTCATCATTTTCACCGGATTTGAAGCTGTCCTCCTTTGCACAGTATCCGCTTACATAGCGGCATGGAACGCCCATCTGTCTGAGTATCATGGTACCCGCCGATGCAAAATGCACACAAAAGCCCTGCCTGCTATTTGAGAGAAAATTTTCAACTACATCCTTGCCGCCTGCGGAAGGAGGATTTTTGCTGTACTTAAAAGCCTTCGATGTCAGAAACTGCTGCACCAGCTGTGCTGCCGCAATCCTGTTGGCATCATTTTCTCTTATATAGCCTGTGTACATCATATTACTTGTGAGCTGTCCTGTCCTAAGAAGCAGCTCCGCATCCTCCGCAACAATCCCGTCACCGCCCTGCTTTGCAGTATAGTTTTCCATTACATAATTATTGTATGCCGCATAGAAATCACTGTTGACCTCAAGAGGCTGCTCAGGCTCAAGGATAGACATTTCTAGACTACCATCGAAAAAGCCTGGACACGCCGATACCTCGATAGTCTTTGTTGCTTTATCCTTTGTAATAAAAAAGTCTTCGTCAAAATCTATATCACCCTTGGCATCTATACTGTACGGGTCGATACAGTACGGCAAATAGGTGTATTTGGTGGAAAGCTTCTCCATCGTGATTGTATACTTTTCGGTGGTCGGATTGGTCTCATCATCATAATAACCATCAAGCAGCGTGGCTAATCCAATTGTAGTCTGCCAGGCTGTCATCCTTGAAGCATCATGATACTCTTTTTCCATCCCGGAAAAATCAGACTTTTTAATCCATCTGCCATTCTCATAGGTATCACCGTAGAAGCTTCTCAGATAAATATTAGAAGGCGCTCCTGCCTTTGCTTCTACCGTCATCACTGTTTTTTCACTGTAGCTTGGATAGTGGTTGCTAACCGTGCCATCCTGCAAATCAATTCCCAAGCTGAATAATGACTTTACGCTGCCCTCCAAGTCCTTTTGAAAGGCAAGCATCTGCGGCTTTTTATCGGCAAGCGTATCAGCAAGAGGTTTAAACGCAAATACACATATGAAAAGTACTGCAGACACTGCCGCCATGTATAAAAACGCCGGCACAATCCTTAAAGCCTCATTGCCCTGTGCAGCGCCATATCCATCACGCCCTGCCACTGTGCGTGCGTTGCCATCTGCGATAAGACACCAGAGTGTACACAGTGTGAGCATAACAACCTCGCTGACACTTGGGCTTTTGCCTATGCACAGCTGTACCGCAAGCATAAGCGTTGGAAATAATGTGAGCATGCGTCTTCTTTTAATTTGAACCGCCAGTGTAACCAGCAAAAGCATAACTATAAACGATACAAAGCCAACAAATGCCCCCGCAAAGGCTTTATCGCCCTTTGGACAGACAAATGAAGTGCCATAGTACACATTTATTATCTCAAGATACCTGCCCTTTACATACAAAAGGCCGTCTTTTATATGCTCTGCAGCCTGCCAGTTTGCAATAAACACTCCAAGCAGAAATACAAGCAGCAGCCCCGTATTTATCGCATGGCGCACCCATTTTCTTGTGTCAAGCGATGTAAGCCTGTTTATAAAGCCGCTTATCACCGAAAAAATAAACAGCCACACATACACATAATATGGGCATCTCACATGTGAAACGGTCGTATTCACAACAGACACTGCACACACCGTAAGAAGTACTACTGCAGCTGCATTGGCAAGTTCAGTAAGCAGGACACCAAACACTGTAAACGTATTATTGTAATCAGGCTTTATCTCATTTATATCAGACCTCTGCCAGCAGCTTTTCCTAAATGACAATCTCATTTTTTTCATCCGCTCTGCCAACTATCTCCTCTCCCTTTTTTATCTGAAGCTTTCCGTCCACGATAAGCAGACACACCAGCTTTTCTGCCCGGTACTTTTCCTCATACAAAAAAGCTGCATCCGTCTTTGTATCCGGCTTTATTTTAAGAAAGCTGTTCAAAAATATGTAAAAGCCCTCCTCGTCATCCACTCTGGCTCTCACAATATCGTTTATGGAGGTATCATACCATGCCACATAATGAGAGCATTTTTGATCCATAAGTGAAAATGAAAGTGAGACAAGAAGCTTTATAAAATCGTCCGCCTGTCTGCCTTTCTTTATCCCCCTGAAATCTGCAGCTATCGCCACGGCACATGCCTTTGGCAGGCTGTTCTCCTTTACCATAAGCTCATCAGTCCTTGCAGAAAGCTTCCAGTGCACACTCTGTAGCCTGTCACCGTTTTGAAACTCCCTGACATCAAACAGCTCCGACGGATCATATCCCGGTCTTAAATCATCATAGATATCAGAATCTCCAAAGAAATTTCTCGCTCTGTCCGTTATCCTGACAGGAATCTCATCAATCTGCGGCATCACCTCAACATTTGCATATTTTTTAACTCTTTTCGTGACATAAAAAAGCCTCGAAAAATCATATAGCTTTATCCTTACAAGCTCAAATTCATAATTGCCGCATAGGTTTACGCTGTACAAAAAATCACTGCCTCCTGACAGCCATTTTGTACTTTTTTCGCCGGATAAATTATTTTTCACCGTTACACGGTATTTTACACCATCAAAGCCTGCCTCCTTCAGCCGGCAGAAAAGACTCACCCTGATACTCTCGCCCTGTGTGGCGATAGCTATCGGAATGTTTATAGCTGCCACTGCCCGGTGCGCCTTTACAAGCAATGCTATAAATGTCAGCACCATAAACACACACATAAAGCAGCCAAGCAGTGCCAGTGCAGCATTACCGTATATCATCGACATATAAAAAACTATTGCCGCAGTAATTATTCCTATCAAAAAACTAATCACGATTACCTGCCTTTTTCACATAAGTTGTCGGCTGTTTAACAGCCTTTAGTATCTCATCTATAACTGAAAGCTCTGATACATGTGATACTCTCGCCTTGGTATTTAGCACGATTCTGTGCTTTGTCACATCCGCAAATACAGAAACCACATCAGATGGTATGACGTAGCTTCGCCCACTCAGATACGCATACGCCTTTGCCATCCTAACACACGCAATCGTACCTCTCGGACTCACTCCAAGCTCAATGTACGGACTTGTCCTTGTCGCATCAACCAGATCCACAATGTACGAATAAATACTGTCATGTATAAACACCTGCTCGACCTCTCCCTGCATCTCAACAAGCCCCTGCGCATTCATAACAGGTTTTATCGTATACTCATCGGCCTTTACACTTTTACCCTTTGCGATATCCACCTCTGCTTCATGTGAAGGATATCCCATGCTCATGCATATCATAAACCTGTCAAGCTGTGACTCCGGCAACAGCTGTGTACCGGCGCTGCCCTTTGGATTTTGAGTGGCCATTACTATAAAAGGCTTTGGTACTTTCCTGCTTTCTCCATCCACAGTGACATTTCCCTCCTCCATGACCTCCAAAAGCGCCGACTGTGTTTTGGGACTTGTCCTGTTAATCTCATCTGCCAGAAACAGATTACACATCACGGCACCCTCGCGGTACACAAACTCTCCGGTCTGCTTCTGATACATCGAAAATCCAAGTATATCCGCAGGCAGCACATCCGGAGTGAACTGTACCCTGTGATTCACAAGCGCCATAGCCCTTGAAAAAGCTACTGCAAGCGTAGTCTTTCCCACTCCCGGCACATCCTCAAGCAGTATATGTCCACCTGCCAAAAAGGCAGCAAATGCCTTGATGATACAATCATCCTTGCCCTTTACTGCCTTTTTTACTTCGTCTATCACTAACTGTGCATTATTCATTTGTCTTATCCCCCGGTTAATCATTTTAAACTGCCGATGATTATCTTCATCATCTTATTCATAAACAGCTACATTTATTTTACATAGTTTGCATAAATATTTCAACTTTTATCCCTCAAATTAAACAATTCTTAAACCTTATTAATCACCGCTGCTACACGGTTCCTGTGATGACAAGCGTGCTCTCGCCCGGTGTGACAACCCACGCTCCTGTCGTACTATCCTGTGTGTAGGTTGCAGCCGGAACAGTGATTGCACCTGCCGTGCTAGAAAATGTGCCTGTTGCCTCATTGTAAGTGTAATCTGTAGCTGCAGTCCAGGCTGTGCCGTTTAATGCGGCTGTAAGATTGTTCAAAACCGGAGCAAATGTGTCTGTTATAACCACGCCTGTGGTATTGGTTGCCGCAACGCTTCCGTAGTTTTGAATCCTGAAGGTATAGGTCAGTGTACCGTTTTCCGTCACTGGAACAGGGCTTACAGACTTTGTAATTGCAAGATTTGGTGCAGCCTCGGCATTTACTGTCTCTGCTGCTGTGACCGGAGTGATTCCTGTGCCGCTTACTGTAGCGGTGTTTGTGACAGATGCCTCTGTGCCAAGAGGAGCATACTCATTTAACGCTGCCTCATAGATGACAGTTGCATTACCACCTGCCGGGACATTTATGCCTGTGATGCTAAGAGGCGGTCCCTGGGTTACTGCAGGCGCTGCCTGGAGTGTGCCGTTTGTATAGTATTTTACGGTGTTATTCACATAGGTTAATGGTACAAGAGTGTTGGTGTTAAAGGTATAAGCACCCAGATTGTCAGAAAGTGTCAGACCGTTTATTGCGGTATTTCCGGAGTTTACGATACTCACCACATAAGTTATTGTATCGTTTTGATTGTAGGTGTTTTTGACTGCTGTTTTCGTAGCAGAAAGCACCTCCAGTATTTCTCCGACTGCTATATTTGAATTGGCTACATTGTTGCCATAACGAAGCTGTGCCTGATTAGTAAATCGTGCCATATATTTTCCATCCTTTCATATATTCAGGTATGGTTTAATATATGACACAAATCTACAAATGACACAGATTATCTACTGTCCTGTTTATTTTTCTCCACATCAGCCTTTTTGATAAGCTCAAGAAGCTTTTCAAGCTCTTCCTCATCCACGCCGGTGTAGCCCGAAAGCTCACTAAGGCTCGGCTCGAAACCCTTATCGGATTTTAGTTTCTCCACTGCACGGTTTACTAATGAAACCTTTCCTACCACAGTATTCTCGCTCTCATCCTCACCGGTCTGCTCCCTGATACACTCTTTCATAGACTCCTCTATGGCATCCAGAAGCTCTTTTTCCACATCTATCTCATCCCCGCAGCCGCAGAGCTCGGTAAGGCACATGAAAAGCCCCATATTTCCTTCCTGCACTACGTCCTCAAAGCCCTCTGATGTAACTGCAAGCTTCTTTGCCATGGCAAGTACACTTTTGAGCCAGAAATTTGATATAGTGTGTATCACACTTTCATCACCCGCGAGCAGCTTTTTGTACATATCGTCCTGCTCGGCTTTCGTGTAATCAGGCATCTCTTCAAGCTCCTCAAGATACATCCTGAACATAGGTGAATCTGGTATGAGACTGTCCTCATCTATGTCAGGCTCAGCTTCATTATCCTGATTATCTGTATTATTTTTTCCACCTGCTATGGCATCCATCGAATCGCCTTCTGAGTAAATTATATTGTTCAATGCAGCATTTTCAGACGCTTCATCCCCATGTAATTCGTCCTCATTTGATTCATCCTCATAATCGCCTGCACTCTCATTCTCCTGCTCATGCGGTGTGATGAGAAATTCAAATACCATGTCCTCCTGTGCCTTATTGAGCTCCATATCCTTAAAATAAGACATGATTTCATCTCTGCCTATCGGCTCCGCTGAAGTACGGATAATCTCGGCCACGCTCTGTACTGTCTCTATAAAAGTATTCTGATCTAACATGTTTTACACTCTCCTGTCTGATTTCCAAAAAATACATAACTATATCAATCCCTGGATAAAAATAAACAAAATTAAAAGCGGCAGTATGAACTGAAAATACGGCTTAAGCTTCCTTGAAATCTTAAGTCCTGCTCCTGTATTTGCCTCATCTATATACTTATCAAAGCCCCAGCCCCACTTTGTCACGCAAAAAAGCAGATAGACAAGGGAGCCAATCGGAAGAAGCAGATTGCTTACCATAAAGTCCTCGCTGTCAAGCACATCCCTGCCTCCTATGAGGTGCAGATTGCTCCACACATTGTATCCAAGCACACACGGCATACTTGCAATGAGAATTATCACTCCATTTACGAGCGCAGCCTTGTTTCTGGACCAGCCAAACATATCAATGGCAAATGACATGATATTCTCAAATACTGCGATAACGGTTGAAAAGCTTGCAAAGGTCATAAACATGAAGAAAAGGCAACCCCATATACGGCCTCCCTGCATATTTACAAATACATTTGGCAAAGTGATAAAGATAAGGCTCGGACCTGCGCCTACCTCCACCCCATAGCTAAAGCAAGCCGGGAAAATGATAAGACCTGACATTATAGCCACAAATGTATCAAGAGCACATATTTTGGCACCCTCACCTGTAAGAGTATGTTCCTTTCCCATATAGCTGCCGAATATCTCCATCGCAGCTACACCCAGACTCAGCGTAAAAAACGCCTGATTCATGGCTGCTGTTATGACATTCTTTATTCCAATCTCAGAAACCGCATCCAGATTTGGAACAAGATAAAATTTCACTCCTTCCAATGCCCCTGAAAGCGTGATACTGTGCACTGCAAGGACTATAATAAGTAAAAGCAGAGCACTCATCATAAATTTACTGATTTTCTCAAGTCCATTCTGCAGACCACGGCTGCACACCAAAAAGCCAAGTACTACCGTAATTATCATCCAAAAAGCCATCTGCTTTGGATTTGCAAGGAGGCTTCCAAATGCAGCTGCCGCATCATCTGCATTCATGCCTGATGTAAAATCTCCCTTTAGGAATTTAAAGAAATACGCAACCATCCAGCCTGAGACTGTTGTGTAATACATCATGAGCATGTAGCAGCCAAACATGGCTATCCATCCGTGAATATGCCATTTACTGCCCTCCTTCTCAAGTGCCTTGTAGCTCATCACAGCACTTTTTCTGCTGGCTCGGCCTACAGCAAGCTCCATGGTAAGCACCGGAAGCCCCATGCATACCAGAAATATAAGGTAAAACAGTACAAAAATGCCTCCACCATTTTGCCCTGTCACATACGGAAAACGCCATACATTGCCTATTCCTATAGCGCATCCTGCACTTACCAGTATAAATCCCAGACGTGATTTAAATGATTCTCTTTTCATATATATCTCTCCTATTGTTATTGCGTTACGTTATCACCCTGCTGTGAGCATTGACTATTGCTTTGTGCTTTATTACTCTCCTCAAAGACTCGCAGCTCCTTTATTGCCTGTCCACCCATCAGATAGAGAATACCTGTATTGAATATAGTCATAAGGCCGATTCCTACATCTCCGAGATCCCAGACAAATGTGTATGCCGCGATACCGCCTACAAACAGCATAACAAGAGCCAGCACCTTGTACATGGTCTGTGAAATCCAGTTATCACCAAACAGGTACGCGACATTGCCCCTTGCGTAAAAAAGTATACCAAGGAAGGTGGAAAAGCTAAATAAAAACAATGTGACTGCTATAAAAATAACTCCAAAATCTCCAAGATGATACCTCATAGCTGACTGTAATAAATCCATGCCCTCTTTCCCTGCCACTATATTCTCCGGTGCAGTGAGCATGATCATTGCCGTACAGCTGCAAATCACTATCGTATCTATAAATACACCGAGCGCCTGCGTCAGTCCTGCCTTTACAGGAGTATCGCACTCTGCCGCCGCTGCAGCGCATGGAGCTGAGCCTGAGCCTGCCTCATTTGAAAAAAGACCTCTCTTTACACCATTCATGAGCACCGCTCCAAAGCCTCCCGCAGCCACCTGCCTGATACCGAAGGCTTCCTCAAATATCCTTGAAAAAACCGATGGCATCATGCCTATATTTTTAATTATGATAAAAATGGTTATGGCAAAATAGCACACCGCCATGATAGGAACAACTATGTCAAGCACCTTTACCGTAGCATTTTTCCTAAGCACTATTACAGCAGCCACTGCAACTAAAATTACGGTAGTGTAAATAGGTGGTATGCCAAATGCATTTTCAAATGACGATGTAACTGAATTGCTTATAACCTGACTTATGCCACACCAGCAGATTAGTCCGGATATAGCAAACAAAACAGCTATAATAACATGTTTTTTCTTTTTGCCTGATTTATCCTCAAAGTAGTGGTGTATGTAATACGCCGGACCTCCTCGATAGCCTGAGTACAATGGATCCGGCTCCTTGTGAAGCTGTGCCAGTGTAGCCTCCACAAAAGCCGTGGATGAACCTATAATGGCTGTTATCCACATCCAGAAAACCGCACCTGCACCTCCCACTGATATGGCAGCCACAACACCAACCAGATTGCCCATGCCCACTCTCGTCGCCGTAGAGACAATGAGTGTCTGGAACGTGGACAGGCTGTCCTTGTTTTCCTTTTTGCCTGTCAGTGCCTTTATCATGTCCGGAAACATTCTGATTGGTAAAAGCCTTGTCCTTACAGTAAAATAAATTCCTGTCGGAATTAAAAGAATTATAAGCAGGGAGATTCCCACGCTCCCACCGCCGGGCAGTGGAATGTGTATCAGATCTCCCCACAAAAAAGAATAAACTTTTTCAATAAGTGCTACTATCATAGTAAATATCGTCCCCTTAGTTTTTATTGCTTCAACGCATTAAAGATGAAGCCAGTATTACTATGATACAATATGAGCAGGAAACTTTCAATATATTCTGTTTTTTTGTTCTGTTTTTTCTTTCACAAACAGTAATAAATACACTATAAGTCCCTTGCATATGAGATTATAATTTCTTATAATGATATGGTTGAATATTCAAAAGATATACGCCCGGGGAGATAAATAATGATAAAACTAATAGCAACAGATATAGACGGAACACTTGTAAAGGACGGCTCACTGCTCATAGATCCTGAGTACATGTCTGTCATCGACAGGCTCATAGACAAAGGAATAATATTTGTAGTCTGTTCCGGCAGACAGTTTTCAAGCGAATTTAAGCTGTTTGCTCCGATAAAGCACAAGCTTTTGTATATAACAGACGGAGGAACAGTCGTGCGCACTCCAAAGGAAATCCTGAAAACCTATCCTATGGACGAGGATATATGGAAGGGCATGTGCCGGATGGTCCGCGATGAGCTGCCTGCATGCGATTACTTTGCTGCTACTCCTGATTTCTGCTTTGCAGAGGATGGTGGCAGCCCGGTCTTTCACCTGCTTCGTGATTCATACGGCTTTGAGATGCGTGAGGTTGATGACATCACAAGGCTTGACAGAAATGACATCATCAAATTCACTGTCTTTCATCCCGACAAATGCGAAGAGCTGTGTACACCGGTTTTCATTCCGGCATGGAATAAAAAAGCTCACCTGGCAGCCGCCGGCAAGGAATGGGTAGACTGCAACGCAAAGGGTGTCAGCAAATGGACTGCACTCTCATACCTCATAGACAGATTCGACCTGCTTCCGGACGAAGTATGCTGTTTCGGTGACAATCTGAATGATATTGAGATGCTTCAAAATGCCGGTATAAGCTACGCCGTCTCAAATGCCCGCCAGGAAGTTATCGCAGCCGCAAAACACACCTGTGCGCCTTACTGGGAAAACGGAGTACTTAGTGTTTTAAAGTCTTTTTTATAATTTTTTAAATTTTTCAAAAAAAGTACTTGCATTTTTGTAAAACCCTGTGTATAATATCATTTGTCCGTGTGACACAGATATTCACACAGATGTTTGCGCTTCTAGCTCATTTGGTAGAGCACCTGACTCTTAATCAGGGTGTGCAGGGTTCGAGCCCCTGGAGGCGCATTTTTTGTACCCAAATTAATTTACCAACACTTTAAAAGAAGCCGGATTTATTCCGGCTTCTTTTTACATATCTCTGTTTATATACATCTGTTTTTACTTTTTATCTGTTTTATTATCCAAAGCAGCTTCAATCGCATCAATCACAATCTTAAGAGCCTTGATTCTCGCATATTTCTTGTCGTTTGACTCAAGCACATGCCATGGTGCGTAAGTGGTATTGGTTTTCTTTAGCATCTCATTTACAGCAGTCTCATACAGATCCCATTTTTCTCTGTTTCTCCAGTCCTCATCGGTAATCTTCCATTGCTTTTCCGGAGTATTCTGGCGTTCCTCAAATCGAGCCAGCTGTGTATCCTTATCAATCTGCACCCAGAACTTTATGATGACAGCTCCCCAGTCTGACAGCTCCTTTTCAAATTCATTAATCTCATTGTAGGCACGCTGCCATTCATTCTCGCTGCAAAAGCCCTCTAGTCTTTCTACCATAACCCTGCCATACCATGTCCTGTCAAAAATAGCTATATGCCCAGTCTTAGGAAGACGATTCCAAAATCTCCACAGATAGTGTCTGGCTTTCTCGTTTGGCAGCGGACTTGCAATCGGATGCACCTCAAAGCCTCTCGGATCCAGCGCCCCTGTGATTCTCTTTATATTTCCACCCTTTCCTGCTGCATCCCAGCCCTCATATGCTATGACAACAGGAATCTTTCGCCTGTATAGCCTGTTATGCAGCTCGCTAAGCTTAGACTGCAGATTTTTGAGCTCCTTTTTGTATTCTTCCTCAGATAGTTCCTTATCAAGTGATATCTCAGAAAGCTTTGGAATCTTCTCAAGCGGGAACACATTCTGTAACAGCGGCACAGCAAGATTACTGTTTTTAAGTGCTGTCTCTATTCCACTAACCAGCGTCTCCAGCACCTGAAGCTCAGCCCATTTTCTATTCTTTGCATCAACTATATACCAAGGATCTGCAGGCGAATTTGTATCATTCAGATATCTGTCAAACACATGCATACACTTGTCATAATGCTTATTCTGCCAATCTTCATCTCCACTGACACGCCATCTGGTATCCCTATTCTCCTTTAATACCTCAATACGCTTTTTTTGTTCCTTCCGGCTGATTTGGAAGAAAAATTTCATAACAAGATAACCATTGTCAGTCAGCTGCCGCTCGAAGCGCTTCACGCTTTCAATTTTCTTCTTGTACTCCTTCTCTCCTATCTTGTCGTGCAGTACATCCTTTACTACCTCATCCATCCAGCCCGAATCAAGAAACTCAAACTTCCCCTTTGCCGGAATCTTTACAAAATACCGATATAAAAAAGGCTTGCGTCTTTCCTCCTCTGTCGGCTCGTCCATGGTTGCGACCTTGAAAAATCGCGGATCAATATTCCTGATTACCTTACCGAGCACACTGCCCTTTCCTGCAGTACCCCAGCCCTCAAACAGCACAAGTACAGGCAGTCCATGCTCCTTAATCTGCATCTGAAGCACAGACAGCTTAGAGCGCGCTGCATGCAGGCGCTCATCCAGCTCTTCCTCCTCCGGAATTTGTGGTTTAATCCAGTTTTCTAACATGTAATTACCTCCCAAATATATAATTTCAGCCATAAAACCGCTACATCATTATATTAGTATAGCTTTTTTCAAGCTAATATACAATCTTCACACTATATTTGTTTCAGGTATGTTTCAGTTCTCCGCTTCTCCAATATTTGTCATTTTAAAGCCCTCCCCGTGCACCTCATGAGACTCAACAACCACAATAAAAGAGTCCGGGTCTGCATCTTTTACGGATTTACGCACCTGGTACATTTCCTTACTGTTGCATGCACACATTACCACCTGAATATCGTCCTGCTTATATCCTCCCTGCGCCTTAAGAATAGTGCTTCCGCGCTGACTGCATTCATCAATTACATCGCATATCCTCTTTCCATTTTTTGTGACGATAAAGGCTACTTTGCCTGAATTCATGCCATATATCATTTTATCAATAACAACCGCAGACAGTATATTCACTATCATGCCGTAAATCATTCCGTCAATATCCCGAAACAAAAGTCCTCCAACCAGAATAATTCCGACATCAGTAAGAAAAGAGATGTTTCCCATCGATAAATGAGGCCGCAATGCTTTTACAGCCATGATGATAAAATCAGCTCCTCCTGTTGAAGAATTTCTTGTATAAATCATGGCATAGCCTATTCCGCAAAATACACCTGTGCACAATGCTGCAAGCAGTCTGTCGCCCTGATACACCGGAAATAACGGTGCAACATAGTCAACAATAAAAGAAGACAAAAGCATGCATCGTATTGAGCTGACAAAAAATTTCCTGCCCAATAATTTGCAGCATAGTATCGCAACCGGAATATTAAGCAGGACCGTTGATAAACCAATGGAAATAGTAAACAGCCGGTATAAAATAATCGAAATACCCGAAAAACCTGTCATAGGAAACTCTGCCTGCAGGGCGAAGTTATATATACCTATTGCATAAAAGATACTTCCCGCAAGCTCCCACATAATCTGTACCAATAATTCTTTTTTCTTATTCATATTGCATCTATCCTCCAAAATAAATAAGCGCCCGGAAACAAATCTTACAGTGTAAATTACTGCACCTACGATTTGCTCCCAGACGCTTTAACCACTCATCCGGTGAAGAGTGAACGTTTTCTGATGTATGCAATTATTATATTTGAGATGTTAAATTAAGTCAAGCCGGAATCATCAATTTTCCAGATACTACTTCACAAGGTATGACAGCACATCACAAACTGCTGTAGAAACCAGTATTGCAACATACACTCATTATTTCTGCATAAATTCAAGCACTGCTTCTTTCGTCGGAATCGCAGGTATTCCACCTCGCTTTTGCACACACAATCCTGCAACTGCATTTCCCAAAACAGCACACTTTCTGATTTCTTCCCATTCCATCTTTTCTACGGGCTTATTTATAGAAAGAATACTGCATAATACGCCTCCCCAGAAAGAATCCCCCGCTCCGGTTGTATCGACTGCATTGGTCTTAAACGCTTTTATGATTTCTTTTCTGCTTTTTGTTGCCATAAGAACGCCCTGTTCTCCCAATGTAATGGCAACCAGCTCTGGTCCCATAGCAAGGATTTCTTCTGCAGCCTGCTCATAACTTTTAGCCCCTGTCAGGAGAATACTCTCTTCATCCGATACTTTCATGACATCTACCAGTTCTACAACAGACTTCATTTTTTTCACTGCATACTCTTTGCTCTTCCAAAGAGACGGGCGGTAATTTGGATCATATGAAATAAGTACACCCGCTGCTTTTGCCATTTTTACTGCTTCGATCGTTGCGCTTTCTGCCGGCTCGTCTGTCAGCGATAATGATCCAAAATGAAAAATTCTACATCCGGAAATTAATGTCTGATCCAGTTCTTCTTTTTTTAACTGTGTATCTGCACCCGGTTTTCTTGCAAAAGAAAAATTTCTTTCTCCATTTTCACCGATTTCCACAAATGCCAGTGTCGTAAAATAATCCGGATCTTCGACGATAGCATCTGTATTGATTCCTTCCGTTTGCAGTGTCCTCTTTAAAAATTTACCATGCATATCGTTTCCAACTTTTCCAATAAAAGAGGTGCGATACCCAAAATGACTTGCAACTGTCAGAAGATTTGCCGGAGCACCGCCGGGATTCTGTTCAAACAGTTTTCTCCCATCCTGACTGTTTCCTGCTTCCGTAAAATCAATCAGTAATTCCCCCAATGCCACAATATCAACTTTTTCTTCCATTTTTCAGTTCCTCCACAATCTCGTTATAACGTTTTTTATTTAACCGGTAGAAAAATAATACAACCGCAGTCACAATCCAAAGTGCACCTGGAATCGTCGTAAATGCATGTTTCATAATTGAAAGTACAGTTGCATTTTGTGTCTGATTTGCAATATAACCACATTTTCCAAGTAATCCTGCTAAAAGTGCTGTTCCAACTGCCATTCCGATTTTATTTCCAAGTGAAATAAATGCATACTGAAAACCGTCATTTCTAAGTCCTGTTTTCCACTCCCCATATTCCACACAGTCTGGAATAATTGCATAGATTGCGGTATTAAATCCAGAGAAAAAAAACTGTGTGAGACCAGATAATGCATAAAAAATAGCTGATGATTCTTTGGCATTGAAGAAAAACATAGACAACATGGAAATTCCTGTAAACAAAGCAAAGAGAGATGCTGTTCTTCCTTTATTATTCAGCTTGCGGAATAATGGTTGAAAACAGGCTGCCCCGATGATAGAAGGAATAATGATGCACATCGAATAAGTTGTGTAGTAGGAGGCATTCCCTTCCACATATGTAAAGTAATACAGAATATCTGCGTTTCTACCATACAGTGTAAATCCAAATAATATCTGTCCTGCCAATGCAAGAAGATATGGTCTGTTCTGCATGA